>Ga0208695_1001160_pt1 | contig 23069 bp, 19 predicted proteins | sample AD_UKC111_MetaG_FD_184449 | JGI IMG/M metagenome (GOLD analysis project Ga0208695, IMG submission 184449) | Active sludge microbial communities of municipal wastewater-treating anaerobic digesters from Hong Kong - AD_UKC111_MetaG (SPAdes)... | ecosystem: Engineered > Bioreactor > Anaerobic >...
CACAGTGCAGCCCGCTTCTGGTCATGATGCCAAACTCTGATGAGAGACGGTGTGCCATCTCTGCATTATCCTGAGTCTTAAAATCGATAGATACGATTCCCGTTCTTCCTTTAGTATCCTTCTTCCCGATTATGTCAACATGAGGCATATTCATCAGCCTTTCCAAGAAAACCGACATAAGCTGCATTTCCTTTTCATATATCTCTTGAATACCTATCTCCTGTATATATTTCAGTGAAGCGTTAAGGCCGTATATACCGGGCACATTCGGAGTTCCGGCTTCAAATTTATCCGGCATGTAGGAGGGCTGTATTTCTGAATCAGACAAGCTTCCCGTGCCTCCTTCAATAAATGCGGAGAGCTCATCAGCCAGGTCATCCCGCACCAAAAAACCGCCAATCCCCTGAGGCCCTAGCAAGCCTTTGTGTCCGGTGAAAGCAATGGCATCAGCGCACATTTCATCAAAGTCAACCTTTACGGCTCCTGCCGTCTGAGCCGTATCAACAATAAAACGCAAACCCTTTTCTTTGCAGATTCTTCCGATCTCTTTCAAATCTAAAATTGTACCGCAGACATTGGAAGCATGAGTCATGACTACTCCCTTTGTATTAGGAAGGATTAATGGCAATAAATCCTTTCCGTCGATGCTGCCGTCATTTCTGCATAAAACTCTTGAAAACGTAACCCCTTTTCCTTCAAGAGCCCTAAGGGGTCTCATCACTGCGTTATGTTCCATAGAGGAAACTATCACATGGTCGCCGCTTTTAAAAAGCCCCTTAATCAGCACATTAAGGCTTTCTGTGATATTCTTAGTAAATACAACATTTTCCGGCTTATCGAATCCAAAAAACGTACAGAGCAGCTCCCTGGTTTCAAAAACCACATTTTCAGCCTCAAAAGAATTTGAATAAGAGCCTCTGTTGATATTTGCACCTATATGAATAAGATATTTATACACACTTTCAGCTACTCCCGGGGCCTTTGGAAAGGATGTAGCCCCATTATCCATATATAGCTCTTTCACAGTGCACCTCCGCTAATCAACCTTATCTAGATTATACATTGGAACAGTACTAAAAACAATTTGTATTCATTTTCATGATTCTGCGCTGCAGAATTATTTGTTTTTGTTATTTTACTATTGTTATTTGCATTGTTAAACTAATAACAGATATATCATATCATAAGGGAGATATTGAAGTATGAAAGAAAAATCAGGAATTATCATTACCGGCGGAATAATCGGCTTATTTGCAGTTCTTTTGGTTTACTTCGGCAATCCGGCAAACATGGGTTTTTGTGTAGCGTGCTTTATTCGTGACACAGCAGGGGCACTTGGCCTGCATCGTGCAGAAGTCGTGCAGTACATTCGCCCGGAGATTATTGGTCTTGTATTAGGTTCATTTATTCTGTCTTCCATGAACAAAGAGTTTTCATCCCGGGGAGGCTCATCACCCGTTACCAGATTTGTACTTTCGATTGTAGTAATGATTGGGGCACTTGTTTTTCTGGGTTGTCCCCTTAGAATGATCCTGAGGATTGCAGGAGGCGACTTTAATGCAGTTGTCGGATTAGCAGGATTTATTTCCGGTATTTGTGTTGGGATTTTCTTTCTCAACAAAGGATTCAACCTCAAGAGGAGCTACAAGCTGACAAATTTGGAAGGGTACCTGTTTCCGGCCATTAATGTTGGCTTGCTGGCCCTGCTTATTATAGCACCTGCTTTTCTGTTTTTCAGCAAATCCGGTCCGGGAGCAGCATCGGCACCGATATGGATTTCGCTTGCGGCAGGATTAATTGTCGGCGCACTTGCACAAAAGTCAAGGCTGTGCACTGCAGGGGCTACCAGGGACTTGATTCTTTTCCGCGACAACTATCTGATGCTTGGCTTCCTGTCAATTCTTGCGGCAGCTCTTGTTGGAAATCTGGTTTTGGGAAAATTCAATCCCGGCTTTGCGGAACAACCTATTGCCCATACGGATGGTCTGTGGAACTTCCTGGGTATGGCATTGGCAGGTTGGGGATCTGTTCTTCTGGGCGGCTGCCCTTTCAGGCAGATGATACTTGCCGGTGAAGGCAACACTGATTCGGCTGTCTGCGCTATAGGATTGCTTGTAGGAGCGGCCATCAGCCACAACTTTGGACTTGCATCCAGTGCAAAAGGAGTAACTCCAAACGGACAGATAGCTGTCGGAATCTGTTTTTTGATCCTATTGGCTGTCTCCTGGGCCAATTCAGAGTTCCTGTCAAAAAATGCAGAGTCTTAATAGGAGGGAAATATGAAAACAATAGATACCTGCGGCATGAGCTGCCCGCAACCGGTGCTCATGACTAAAAAAGCTCTCAATGAAGAAAAAGACGGTATAGATGTTATCGTAGACAACAATACCGCAAAGGAGAATGTCCGGCGTTTTATGAAAAATTCCGGGTATTCGGTTGAAATTGAGGAAAAAGACGGCACATTTGTGCTGAAAGCCAGAAAATGAACAAGGAATATCAAGTTCTTTTCTTCACCCATACCGGGGCGATAAAATTCGAGCGTTCTATGAAAAAAGAAAATATCTCTTGTGAATTGATGCCCGTACCAAGATCACTAAGCTCAAACTGTGGTGTAAGCGCCCGTATCTACTATAATGGGCAAGTTGACCAACTGATTAATGATCAGATAGAGAAAATCTATCAAAAATATGAAGGGAATTATATACTTACATACGAAGCGTAAATATTAAGTAATTGCCAGGCACGCCTAATATTTTGTCCGGTGCCTGGCATCTGTTTGTCTTCGGATGAAATTCCGTTAGTATGAAATCTTTTCCTGCAAAAAAGTACCATTTTTCAAATCATCGAAAGCTTTATCCAATTCTTCCTTTGTGTTCATAACTATAGGTCCCCCCCAAGCTATCGGTTCGGCCAGGATTGTCGAACTCACAAACAGCACTTGCGCATTTTTGTCTGCTGCTTTTATCTCCACATGTTCACCGGAGGTAAGCTTTACAGCAGTCTTTTCTTTTACTAACTCGCCCCCGATATATGCGTCCCCCAAGAGTGTAAAAATCATTACCGAGCGGCTTCTTTCCGTTTTTACGGAAACAGAGGCTTTGGCATTTAGATGCAGGTCATAATAATCCAGCGGAAGATATTTGCTCATATACCCTTTTCTTCCCTCATATTCGCCTGCGAGCAGTCTTAGCTTTCCGTTCTCCAACTTAACTTCTTCAATTTCAGCATTCTTTATGCTGCGGTAAGCCGGCGGAACCATCTTATCCTTCGCAGGAAGATTAAGCCAAAGCTGTACCCCAAGCAATCTTTCTGATGCCGGCAGCTTTTCTTCATGCAGAATACCTGATCCCGCTGTCATCCATTGTACTTCTCCATCGCCGATGGTATCCTCATTGCCTAAACTATCCTTATGGGTCATATACCCATGATACACATAGCTGATTGTTTCGATGCCCCTGTGGGGATGCATGGGAAATCCCGCTGTGTAATCATCTGGATTTGTACTGTCAAAGGAGTCGAGCATTAAAATCGGATCATATTCACTAACAGTCCCCTTTCCCAATACTCTAACCAAATTTACCCCTGCGCCGTCTTGTGTCCTAAACCCTCTAACCTGTTGTTCAACCTTTCTCTCCATTTGTTTACCTCCATAATTCATCACATATGTTCGTAAAACTAAGACTTGTACCGTGGGTATTGGGCCGGATAATAGTGCAAGGCACTAAGACCCAATTATACGGAACCCTTCCGGCAGCGGATCATCAGGGTCTAGCACAATATTGTTAAAGCCGGTGATATGCGCGGTACCCGACACTTCGGTAATCACGGCATCATATTCTCCCACTTTGCAGCGGCTTATCACTTTTGACTCCATAGGGGTGTCTATTATACTTTTGTTTACAAGTATGTCACCGTCCTGCATGACATTCTTGTGCACCAGGAGTGCCGTACGCCCTCCGGTGCCTGTTCCCGTAGGGCTCCGGTCTATCTGTCCATCGGCAAAAATACAGATGTTGTTCGATATCAGCCGATTCCCGTTACGTTTGACCGGTGACATCAGAATAGTGCCATACAGCCAGTCAATGCCGGGTTCTGTAGGGTGTTTGAATGTATGTTCTTCCATTACTTTGTGTTTAATCTCCATGCCAATCTTCACCAGCTGCTCAGCTGAATTTGGCTCTACCTTCAAATCAACCTTGTCGGCGTCAACATATACGTAAAACGCACCGCAATAGGCAATGTCGCAGACTACATCCCTGTTCAGGCTTTCAACATGTACAGTGATATTCTCCTTATATACAAAGCAGGGCACATTATGAAAGCGCACACGCAGCACCTTGCCCTTTTCAACATCTGCGTACGCTGTAACGCGGCCGGCAGGCGAGTCAATTCTTATCACATTCTCCCCTTCTGTGTGGCCTATCATACCGGTTTCAATAACTACCTTCGTCACGGCGATAATACCGTGTCCGCACATGGAGCTTAGCCCCTCATTGTGGGTAAACAGCACTCCGAAATCACCATCCGGAGTAACAGCAGGTACAAGAATGCATCCATACATTCCTGAATGCCCGCGGGGTTCCAGCATCAGCATGCGGCGCAGCCCGTCATAGTTCTGATTCACATAGTCGCGTTTTTCAAGGATTGTATTGCCCGGTATGGGCGGAAAACCTGATGTAATAATACGCAGCGGCTCTCCCGCCGTATGTGCATCAATACATGTAATATAGTGGGAAAAATTCATCATAAAAGACCCTCCATTATTTATTGGATTTGCTTTACTTCCGCCTTGAAGCCCTATGGATTTAATTTTTGGCCGATGCCTCGCTCTATAGCCTTATTATATATATTTTCGGCAACAAAAATATCAAACAGCGCCATTCCGACAGATTTGTAGAATGTAGTCCTGCTGCGGTCAATACTGTCAGCTTTGACAGCCGAATAGAGTGTCTGGATATTTTCTTCCTTGAACCAGCCCTTTTCGCAAGGCGTTGCCAGATCTCCCGATTCCTCCTTGGCAAGGTCAACATCTATGTAAATCTTTTCAAGCAATTTGTAAATACTCTCCGGATACTCCCGCATATTGGGTTTGTAAGATCCAATTCCGATAAAATGCTTCCCTTCCAAAAGCTCTGCATCATCAGGCAGCACCGGAGTGAAAGACGTCGTTGCGGTAATGATTATATCAGACTTTTTGACCAGTTCCTCCGAGCTTGCCGCAGGTACAATATTGACTCCGGGCAGCTTTTCTTTGAGCCGTTTTGCAAAGCTTTCACCTTTCCATGGGGTGATATTATAAACGCAGATATCCTCTATATCACGGACTGCCGTTGCATATTGTGCCTGATAATAAGCCTGGACTCCGGTACCTACAATACCAAGATTATGGCAGTTTTCCCCTGACGTGTATTTAATCCCCGCTGCGCCTACAGCTCCTGTGCGGTAGGCAGTAATTGAAGCGCCGTCTAAAATACAATCGATTGTGCCGGTTTTTGGATTGTTGAGCAGCATGACCCCCTGTATCGTCGGCAGATTGTATTTGGAATTCTCCTGAGACAGGGTCAGAATCTTGGTTCCTTTTATCTGATCGGTGAAGCAGGGCATGTAGAGATATGTCTCAGTATTGGTCACATTGACTTTTATGCGATCCGGCTGTATGAATTGTTTCTTGTCATAGATTTCCATAGCGTGTTCTACAGTCTCAATCATTTCATTAAAATCAACAAGTGAAGAAATATCTTGCTTGTTTAAGTATAACATGCTTAACCTCCTCTTAGTCCAAAGGCTGCTCCTTATTGTCTTCAGTCACTATCCTCAAGGGTAGAATTGTAAGAACACATTTCAGGGTTATCGAAGCCAAAACAATAGCACCCCCTAACAATGCATAAATACCGGGCGCCTCCCCCAGCGCCAGAAAAACCAATAAAGGATTCAGTATAGGTTCAACTATGGAAATCAGCACCGCTTCCAAGGCTGTCGCTTTTTTTATAGCTGCAGAATAAAATACATAGGGTATCCCCAGTTGAAATACTCCGAGTATCAGCAGTAAAAACCATCCCGAAGTGTTTGGTACCGACCGGCAGAGAAAAGGAAGCCCGATAACAGCGGTAATAATATTTGCCAGCAAAGTCGATTCCAGGGGAGAGCCGTCTTTTTGCATCCTCATAAAAATCACAAAAAACGCATAAGTAATACCGCTCACTACTGCACAAACATTTCCAAAAAGGCCTTTAGCGCTCAGGCCTCCGACAAAAAACAATCCCATTCCGCCCATTACCACTGCAACTGTCAGCCAATCATACTTTGTGGCCTTTTCCTTAAGCAGCCATGACCCCAAAATGGCAACATATATTGGGGCAGTAGATTGCAGCAGTATAGCGTTGGCTGCAGTCGTCGTCTTTGTTGCAGTAATAAAGAGTATTGCCGTAGCCGAACTGGAAATCGCCGCTCCTACCTGAGGAAGAGACCAGTTAAATTTAGGTTTTTTGAGATATATAAGCAGAACTATTGATGTGATAGCGGCCCTTGCTCCTGCAATAGACAAAGGGCTGGCATCCACCATTTTGATAAGCAGCCCTCCGATACTCCACATTGCTGCAGTAGCTGCAAGCATCAGCATTGCTTTAGACCTTTCCTTTGATAAAGGAGCAGTACTCACATTTTTTTCCCCCTAAATTCAATTCACTTACAGTTATTATACCATTTAATCAGCGGGATGGCATGACGTCCATTGTTACATCTTTTTAAGTATGCCCTTTATCATTTCAGGCCTTATCTCCCATATGTTCGCCTGTATTCTGAAAGGATCCCATTGATCTGTCTCAAATACTCTTATCCAGCTGTCAATTACCCTTTTTCTTTCCTCCGGATAAAAGTGTGAAGTATTCTCATCAAGGAACGAATATGAATCCCGGAAGCCTTTACTGGATATATCCTTTTCATACTCTTCCAAATCCTTCTCGTCCTTCGGCACATAATGATGGTTGAGTACATAATCCCATTTACAGCCGTCAAAATATATTATTTCCGATTCATCCACCTCCAGAACATATACTATCTCAGTGTCCGTAGGCCTCAGCATATATTCCTCGCTAATGGAACACCATATTGGGAACTCCACTCCCTCCGGCTTGGGGACCATCTTATCTGCAGCATTAACAAACCAATTGTATAAATTGATGATATAATCCGCAATCAGGTCGAATTTTTCTGCCAGGTGCTTCCTTTTGATACGAATGACACCCTCTTTTTTCAAATCCTCCAGGCTCCTTATATCCTGCCTCGTCCAAAGGGTCACCTTTTTTGCTGAAGCTTTTGGCTCTGCCATTCCCATTACCTCCCGACTCCGCGACAGATGCAAAACTTAAGTTTTATTATTCTGTATCCGGCGCCTAAGCAAATTATACAATTTTTTCCCCGTTGTACCGCTCGCCCCCTGCATTGGGCAAAAGTCCATAACGTTCGGTCCACAAGGTTTTGTATTTTACAGCCTGAGCATGAATCTGCTCAAATGATGCGGGTATTTGTTTAATAACCTTGCCAGGTACCCCTACCACAAGCGAATACGGCGGTATAATCTGGTTTTCCAAGATAACACTTCCGGCTGCAATTATACTTCCCTTGCCAATAACGCTTCCTGCAAGAATAACCGAATTCATTCCCAGAAGGCAATGCTCCTCAATGGTTGCTCCATGAATAATACAGCCATGGCCAACGGTAACATAATCGCCGATGATTGAAGCACAATCATCCGTACCATGAATAACGCAATTATCCTGGATGTTGCTGTAGCGGCCAATCTCGATGGCGTTGACATCGCCTCTTGCTACTGAATTAAACCAAATACTGCTATACTCCTTCATCACTACTCTGCCGATAAGCTGAACACCTTCCGCAACAAAAGATTTAGTATCCAGACTGGGAGTGTGAGCTTCAAATTCATGAACCATTCTATGCACCTGCTTTCATTATTCTTTCGTTTATGAGCGCCAGCCCCCAAACTTATCCGCTTTCCTTTGTGTGCCCGTCGCCGACATAGTCTATTCCTGCTGCCTTTGCCTGTTTTCCAAGTTGATTGTACGCAAGGGTATACTCTTTGCCGTCCTTTATAAAATGTGTTGCGCATTGCCGGAACTCAAAATCTACGTTTGCTTTAATACATTGTTCGCGTACATCGAGTACCCATTCATAGTATAATGGGCGGGCGCCTATACCGTACTCACCGCCCACAATTACCAAATCAGTTTTAGATAAGTAGGGCTCAATATTAACCGCTTCTATCAGCGGCTGCAGTATAATATTCCTTTTTTTTATTGGCTGCGCAGACAAAATGGGCAGGCGTTCATCGACAGCTTGCTGATTCTCACAGGAAACACCGACCGTTACATTATCATAACCTTCTCCCCAATCAGAAGGCTTACATAACTCAAAGCGTTCAATACATTTTGTGAGGAAAATGAAGCGGCAGTCAGAGCGCATACGAATCATCTCCCAGCACTCACCGCGCCAATCATCCGCCTCCTCAATCAAGAAATCACCTTGAAAACAAACGTAAACCGTCCCGGGCTTCATTTTATACTCACCGTTTTTCTTCTTTTCGATGGGAGCATAATAGTTTTTGGTTTTTTCAATTTTCTCTGTGTCAATACCGCGTTTCCCATCTCCTTTATAAATATAACAATAGCGGCAGCCTTCGCTGTGTCGGTGACACCCGCGCCACGGATTCCATATGGACATTTTTAATCACCCCCATGGTTTCCTCATAAAAAAGTCCTCCTGGTAACATATTATCTTAGTATTACCAAAAGGACAACCCGTTGCCAGCATTCCAAATTATTCTGAAGAATATTGTAATCCAGTTATGAAGAGTACTATAATAAAATTGGACAATGCAAATAAATTTTAGGGGGTTGAAATCATGCAATTAGAGAAACAGTTAGAAAAAATTGTAGGGCTCATGTCGGATATTAATGCGGATATCCATATGATTGGCCCTTCCTCCGGCCTTGAATATCTGACGGGAATCAATCCTCATCCCGATGAAAGGTTCAAAGCGCTGTTCATCCTAAAAGATAAGAGGCATTTTTACATATCTCCGGAAATATACTATGAAGAAACCCGGGAGCTCTTGGGAGAAAAGGAGGACATATTTGTATGGAGCGATACGGACGGCTTCCTGACCGCAATAGAGAAAGCCGATAAAAAATACGGTCTTGCAGGAAAAGTCATTGCGGTAAATGACGGCATCGTAGCTATAAATATGCTGGATATAGGAAGCTTCTTAGACGTAACATTCATAAATGGAAATAGTATACTGGAAGATGTCAGAATCCGAAAAACTCAAGAAGAAAAGGATTGCATGAGAAAAGCAGCAAAAATTGCTGACGAAGTGGTTGAAGAAACAATAAAGTTGATAAAGCCGGGGTTAACAGAAAGAGATATTGCAAAAAAGCTTGAAGAACTTTATACAGAAAAAGGTGTAAGCATGTCCTTCCACCCCATCGTGGCATCAGGGCCTAATACTTCGAAGCCTCATTACAATGGGGATAGCAGGGTCATACAAGAACGGGATATAATAATAATCGATACCGGCTGCAGGTATAAAGGCTACTGCTCAGATATTTCAAGAACGATTTTCGTAGGTGAACCCACGGAAGAACAAAGAAAGATATTCGATATCTGTGTAAAAGCGACAACTACAGGTGAAATGGCCGTCAAAGAAGGTATCCCTGCTGAAGAAGTGGATATGGCTGCCCGTAATATAATTAAAGCGGCAGGCTACGGGGAATACTTCCTCAACAGGACCGGCCACGGTATAGGTATTGCTGTCCACGAAGGCCCGTACATAAGAACCGGCAACAAGCAGATCCTCGAAGATGGAATGTGCTTCAGCGTGGAGCCTGGAATATATATTTCCGGAAAATTTGGCATGAGAGTTGAAAACATAGTTCTGGTAGAAAACGGCAAGGCAGAAATACTCAATAAAGTTACCAAGGACATCATTATTGTTTAATCATTTGAGCAAATTAAATATATACAAAAGCACTGCATTATATAAAATGCAGTGCTTTTGTATATCAACCCGACGTACACCAGTCAGAACGGCAGTTCTTCTCAAGTCGGTTCGCTGTATGCGCTTCATAGCCGCATTCTATTCTTTTCTCAGTGTATAAGTATTAAATTCACCTTCAGGGGCTCCATTAAAATAGCTGGTTCCTACGCAGACCCATGCTATCACCTCAATAACTTGTATTTTCCCATACAAATAGTTAATCCATATTATACCCATTTGTTATTTTCTATAAACTTTTCTAATCTCTCTAAAATCAAAAAGCCTGTGATGTACTCCATCACAGGCTTTCCTGTTAAGTGGCTTCATAATGCGTCAACAGCCTCAAAGCCATCCAATCCCAAGGTGCGGGAACCCCGGGTTGAACGAGCAGCCTAAATTAGGCTGCTAATGTAAAATTATCTTCTGCGTTTAAATTTATGTTTCCAGCTTTTTTAAGTGCCTCTGGGATCAATGCTCGCTTCCACGGCCTCAACTAATATAATTAGTTGTGCTATAAAAATCATATTTGGCTATATAATTCTAATATCTATTATTACAATTCTCTTCAAATATTTTACTTCTCACTAATAGACCATTTCGTTTATTACAGATAATTTATGGATTCCCTTTTTTTGAAGTAGCAACCGAGAATCCTTTACTCACTAATCTAACCTCAACAATTCAGAATATATCCCAAAAAGTGTTTAGTCAATACTTTGTAAAAGGCTTCTCGTATTATATGTAATCGAGGAGTCTTTCCTTCTTTATAGTTAATCCTATTCTTTAAGGAATTCCTGGAGCTTCTTTTGAAATGGACTTAATTCATACTCTTTATCATTACCTTCTTTTATATCCATTGTCAAGCTCCATATTTCCTTGTTTGTTTTTGAATCGAAACCCTTGCTTAGAACCATTGCTTCCACAACACGTCCAACTGGGGGTCTATTATCTTTATCATATATTCCATACAGGTTATCTACATGGATACTTCCCATACATTCGAATCCTATTATCCTTACTTTAATAAAAAACTCAACATTCCTTATCACTTCACATTTTACAACTCTTCCGTATTCTAATTTCCCAAGCACATCTGATTGCTCGTTTACGTCATTGGAGGTGGTTAGCTTTATTGAATTATTAAAAGCCCTAGGCCCATCATAACTGAATCCTAATCCAAACTTTACCCTTTGCTTTGTTTTACTGCGATCAATACCTTCCCCTGTGCTAGATGGATTAAAAAATACATCTATACCGAGTGTGGAAATGTAAGCATGGTTGTCGTTTACATAATTATCGCTGATTCTCCCATTGAGCATATATAATTTATCTTTAAGATCTTCCTCCGTCTTATTACTCATACGGTGTTCTCTTGCATTGATTAGTTTTTCTATGCCCTCACCTTCACAACCAAGCCATTCATGAATTGTTGTACGATTTTGCATATATTGCGCCTTGTTTCTCAACTCTCTTAACAGCTTCGGTAACTCTGATTGCGCAATAGAACTACCTTCAATTGCTTTTATGAATTTGAGTATAAACCGATAATAATACGCCTCAATAGACCCTGTTGATAGTACCCAACTGTTTAGTTTGACTATTGCATCATCCAGTATATTTTCTGGTTTATCAGTCTTCAATTGTCGTATGGCATCGAACCAAATCCTGATGTTTTCAGCCTTATCAGGCTCATCAAATATATTCTGTTGCATGAGTTCTACTATTCTTTTCAATTCTGCCTGATTTCGGCTGTTTAAGGCCTTTTTTTGGTTATTTTTTTGATAGGCCCTAGCCAACATTCGCCGCACCCTTGGCTTTTCGCTTGAAGACACATGATCCAGATAATGCTCCCAGATATGAATAGTATTTTCAAGCTCTCCCAACATCATCTTTAAATTGCCTTCCGTTTCAGCGATCAATAAAGAATCCTTTTCTGTCATATGCTTCCTACATTCTTCAAATAAGCTGCACGCACGGTCTACATACTCTAAATACCAACTATCACAATTCATCGACAGGAAGTCAACTGAATCGGAGGAATTTGTAATAACCTTCCCCAGATCCGCAATGCTGATACAGAGATTGATATCTGAAATATACCCAGCTATGCCGTTATTAAGGCTACGAACGTTTTCAAACAAATCTAGTGCATACATGGCGTCTGCCTTAAGGAACTCAATCTTCTCTTCCATTTCATCAGTTTCCTGATTCCGATAATGCCTTTTTATTTCAGGAATATATTTATTTGTTATACGAGAGGAATATCCCATACCTTTCATATGATAGAGAAGAGGATCTTTCCTATCTGACATAGATTCTGATACAGAGATAGCCTCATTGATCTTTTCGATTCCACGGTTATAATCGCAATCAATATAGAAATAATACCTAGCAAGATGTGCTAGAAAATGCGGCTCATCAGGATAAACTTCAACAAGCTTCTTAAAAATCCTTGCTATTATATCTTTTGAATCATCATAGTTTATACTATATGCGGCGCATTCCTCGCGCAATTGAGAGATCAATGGCGAAAACGCTGGCTTTTTCGCATCTACATCCTCAATCCTGGTAATGAATAGAGTCCTTAGCAATTCAACGGTGTCCCGATTATATGAATACTGGTTTCTTCTTGAATCCTCAATGAAGCTTAAGATATAATCAAGTAGATTTGCAAACCTTATTCTAGTTCCATCCTGCCCAGCAGAAAGTTGTATTAGAATTTCGCTAGCAAAAAGTGGGTATTTCATTCGAAAATACTTCTTAGCAGCTGTTCTTTCTACTAAAGAAACTAAACTAGCAAATGCACCGTTCTCCTCGAATAGACTTTCCACATTTTTATTTTCGAAAAGATCTACAAAAAACTGTGTATCAATATTTTCATTAGCATAATCTGCAAGTGCAATATAAGCTAATATTTTTTTTGACTCAATCGTTAAATGCTTAAGGAAGTTTGCTATATAAGGTTTTATCCCTTTAAAATTACGATCAAACGCATACATCGCCATGATAAAAGGTGAACGCTCTTCCGAATCAATCAAACATATTTTTTCTAGATTTTCTAGACATGAGGTATCGAATACATAGGGTGCAAGAACATTTTTCATCTCCCGCGCTTCTGTTTCACTTAGATTTACGAGTAACGCGTTTGACTCTATATCTGATGAAGCTTTTATATGCTTATTCTTACGCTCGATAAAGTAAATAAGAAATGGAAAATTCTCGATCTTTAATTCACTATGAAGCTTGCGTGCATCGATAGCGGATACATCGTTACTGTCTGCCAGTATCAGCACTGGGAGCTTACACGTATTATAGAGTTTTACAACATTATTTACCGTCTGCTCACTTATATATGCCTTCAAAATAAGGACCGGAAACTCATTATGTAGTTCCCACGCCAACTTTCTCATTACTGTGGTTCCGCCAATTCCAGGCTCATAATGTAGAGACCGAATAAACCTCCCTTTATCTTCCAAATCTTTTCTTATTTTCTTCTCGATAGCCTTGTATTCTTTTCTTTCAATATCAAAATGCCGTTTCAAACCATACCAGCTAATGTTCGTTTCCCCTTTGTAAAATACCTCAGGATTATTCTTTTTCGGATCGTCCAATTCATTGTTCTCAATACCTTTGTATACAACATTAAAAGAGTCACACAATCTAGCATAAAAATCCGCTTCAATTGGCTTGTCAAGTTCTTTTCCAGGCATCAGTACAGTATCTACTTGAATTGATGTACCTATTGGTAAAGGTATATTGGATAGGTATGCCAGTAGAGATTCTAACGTTAAGAGAGAAATTTTAAAATTGTCTTCATCAATCCTGGCAAAATCGCTCTCTGAAGAGAGAGCTACAAAATCAATGTCCTCCCCATTGTTATAAGCCACATTGAAATCTTGGACCAATTTTTCAATAATGCGATCTTCACTAAAAGACGCAATCACTACCTTTGCTGGCTTTGTATATTCGGCATGGAATTTATCAAGGAAGTCAGCAAGATTCCTCCCATACTTTACCCGCCAATCCCTGCTTGTCGCTATAGTAACCGGGTCATCCGCATATCCAGAAGCCATTACCCAATAGGGTGTCGAAGAATAATGAATACTCTTTCTCACATTTTCACGGCTCAAATCTCTAATCACAGGATTGACACCGGTTGTTTCCTTATATAGTGTTGCTAGGCCATCAATATCGGATGAATGATCAAAATCAAACACCATATCCCATTTTATAGCAAACAAACATTTTGCATCTTCTTTTTTAATTCCAGTTAGAGGTCCAATAATTAATATATACGTATTTGTATCGTCAAATTCCTCGCAGTCCTGCTTGAACTCATACCAGGCATTTTCATTTCCATATACAGAGTCATTGGAGCTCAGTAAAATCGAATCTTTGTCCACATAAGTCTTAATGAATTTACGGACCTCTGTTGCCGATATAAGATATTTTTCAGCATCTGGCACCATTGCCATATGTTTTGGCCCATTATTAACAAGAAATGCATTTCCTTTGATTGCATTGAAGTCAAGCCCAACTTCTCCTGGGTCAGGTTTGGCAACTCTAAGAACCTCACTAATGAGATATTTTAAATCACAGTTCCGTGCACTCAAACCCGCACATAGACTGTCATATTTACTCTGAGTGATCTGCTTTTGAATATACAATTCCTTATAGCGGTTATTTAAATAATTCTTATAGGACCATTCACAGGCGTTATACAATTTGTTGGCAGCGTCACGTAGCTTTCTTGAAGCGACTTCTTCATCTCCGCCAGCCAATAAATCCTTAAAACGATTATATTTAATGATACTGCTGTTGAAATTTTCAATAATCTCCTCAGTATTTTTAAAATCGATGTGCCTCGTACTACGAATAAACTGAGCCAATTTCTCTTTCTTCTTGCCCATATAATCCCCCCCTAATCATAGCATAATTCCAAATAGGAAATATAATCTTATGTTAGGTATATATTCAACATAATCTACCAAATTCCTTCAGGTTTAACTATACAGGAAGTAACAAAAATAGCAAGAACAAGATAAATCTACTATACATAGCAATACAACTTATCCCTTTCTCCAAGATAATTATTAAATTCACTAAATTCCATCTTTCGTACAATAAATAAATAAAACCCTTGAAATTCAAGAGTTTTCGGACAAATTATGGTGGAGGCGAGGAGACGCCTGATCCATTGTCTCCAATGGTGCTGACTATATCTTGAACTTCTGCCGAAGTCTTCTGGCGTGTTATGGAAGCCTTAATATTGTTTGTGACTTCCATCTTAGTACATCCTTATTAGATGCCTATAAGTCGATATAGGGCTGCCGGATTGCTCCGCATACCCCTCGGTATTGCCGTCACCATCATGTGTTACAGTTTCACCGATAAAACCAGATTTTCACTTGTAAATCACTTTACAAGGCGACTTTTGAACATTTGCATTCTGCAATGTTCACCTCAAAATGACACCTTACCCTGAAATGAGATTACTAACGAAAACACTGCATTCAATGTTCGAATACAGTGTCTTACCCAACTCTAGATGTTTTCTATTCAGCAAATATATTCAACGACTGCCCTGTCATGTAGCTTGAATCATCTGAAGCTAAAAACACAAAGCCTGGTGCGATTTCATATGGTTGAGCTGCTCTTCCCATTGGAGTGTTCGTACCCCATGAAGCCACAACCTCCGGACTGAAGGCTGCAGGAATGATTGGTGTCCAAGTTTCACCTGGAAGTACACAATTTACACGAATCCCCCGTGGAAGCAAATTTTTAGATAAGGACCGTGTAAAAGAAACAACCGCGCCTTTGGAGGTTTCATAATCCACCGCAATCCCATATGGTCTGTAAGAAGCTATTGAAGATGTATTAATTATCGAACTTCCCGGTCTCATATATGGCAGTGCCGCCTTGGTCAATGAAAAAAACGAAAATAGATTTACAGCAAAGGTCCTCTCCAAGTTATACCTCGTTATGCTTTCAAACCGATCTGTAGGAAAAACTAAAGCAGCATTATTTATCAGTACATCCAATTTACCAAAGTTTCTGATAACCTGTTGAACAACAAACAGGCAGTTTTCTTCAAAACCGATATCAGCTGCTATGATTATGCATTTTCTGCCCAGCTGGTTTATTCTAGCCTTTGTTTCAGCTGCGTCCTGATGTTCATTTAAATATACTATAGCTATATCTGCTCCTTCTTTTGCGAGGGCATAAGCAGCCGCCCTGCCAATTCCGCTATCCCCACCTGTTATAAGAACCAGTTTGTTTAATAGTTTTCCTCCTGGAATGTGAGGAACCGGGGGTTCGGAGATGGGTCGCGGAACCATTATTGCTTCAATGCCTGGCTGTTGGGCTTGGTGCTGAGGTGGAAAATTAACCGGTAAATTATATGGATTGAAAACCTGCCGCATTTTAACATCTCCTATAAAACTAAGTGCAACTCATACCATTATATGCGTTTTTGCTTCATTTTGTTCTACAAATTACTAAAGCCTGTGATGCTATCCATCACAGGCTCAGTTTGCACTAGAAGTGCAAGGCAATTTAAATTGTTTGTTTATTTCTTTGTTACTAACTGAAGATCAACCGGAATTGACTTTTCGATATTTTCACCCTTGATAACCTTTACTGCATTCTCTACACCCAGGGAACCGATCAAAGCCGGCTGCTGAGCTACAGTAGCGGCCATTTCACCTGCATCCACTGCCTTTACTGCATCATCAGTTGCATCGAAGCCAACCACCATAATTGTCCTTCCTGATGCCTTTATAGCCTGCAGTGCGCCTAATGCCATTTCATCATTATGTGCAAAGACTGCATTGATTTCCGGCTGCGCCTGAAGAATGTTTTCCATAACTGATAAGCCCTTTGTTCTGTCAAAATCAGCAGTCTGCTTTGCAACTACTTCTATGCCTGATGTCTTTATGGCATCATTGAAGCCCTGGCCTCTGTCCCTGGCCGCCGAAGTACCGGCAATGCCTTCCAGTTCAACAACCTTGCCCTTGCCGCCAAGCTGTTCGATAATGTATTCACCGGCCATTTTGCCGCCTGCTACGTTGTCAGAAGCAATATGAGTAACAACATCACCTGAGTTTGCGCCACGATCCAGGGTTATTACCGGAATATTCTTGCCATTAGCTGCTTTTACCGCACTTCCTACCGCATCTGAATCAGTCGGGTTGATAAGTATTACAGCCACATTCTTAGTTATAAGGTCTTCAACATTTGACATTTCCTTTGCAGGGTCATTCTGGGAATCCAATACTACAAGCTCGTAGCCAAGCTCTTTTGCCTTTGCTTCTGCCCCTTCCTTCAAAGTAACGAAGAATGGATTGTTAAGTGTGGAAATTACCAAACCGATTTTCTTGGCTTCTTCCGCCTGAGGCTCAGGCTGAGCAGTACTTGGTGACGCGCAGCCTGCAAGCAGGCTTGCCGCCATGACTACTAACAATGTGATAACCAGTACTCTTTTCATTAATACCCCTCCATTATTTTTATTTATAATTTAAGTGCTGATTGCACATTAAATCCGAGCTATCTTTTCTGCTTCCGGTCTAATAAGACTGCAATGAGTATTACCAGTCCCTTCAGCAGCAGCTGATAATATGAGGAAACATCCATAAGATTCAGCGCATTGTTCAGAATACCTATTATCAAGGCACCTATGATAGTACCGAATATGCCTCCGACGCCGCCGTCCAGGCTGGTACCGCCCAATACCACGGCTGCAATAGCATCCAGCTCATATCCGGAGCCTGCCTGCGGCTGAGCCGATGACAGCCTTGCAGTAATAATAATCCCGGCTAAGGCTGATAATAACCCTGATATCATGTATATAAGAACTTTAATCCTGTCTGTATTGATGCCCGAATAAATTGTGGCTTCTTCATTACAGCCCAGCGAATATACATATCTGCCCGTTCTGGTATGCCTTAATATATAGTAGGATAATCCAAATACAAGCGCCATAATGTATATTGGCAAAGGAATTCCTAAAAAATAACCTGCACCTATATTTGCAAAAGCTGCAGCATTGGCTGAGCTTCCTGTACTGATCGGCTTTCCGTCTGTAAAGACCAGAGTATAGCCTCTGATAAGAGTCATTACTCCCAATGTAGCAATAAAAGGCTGGATCTTACCTTTGCTTATTACCAGGCCGTTGAAAGCCCCTATACCTGCACCTATGGCTAAAGCCGCCATGCTTGCCAGCCATACATTGGTTCCCTGTGCGATCATTGAAGCAGCTACCGCACCTGCTATGGCCAGAATTGAGCCAACAGACAGGTCAATACCTCCTGTAAGTATTACAAAGGTCATTCCGGCAGCAATTATTGAGTTGATTGATGTCTGCCTTAAAACGTTCAATATGTTGCTGACTGTTAAAAATCTGGGATTTAGTAATGTTATAACTATGCAGAATATTACTAATACAACCAGGGACTTGTTCTTTATCAGAAACTCCTTCAGATTTGTCTTCACATTGCCACCTCCTTACGGCCTACTGCCAGGCGCATAATGCTTTCCTGATCTGCGGCTTCACGTTCCAGGCATCCTGTAAGCCTTCCTTCATGCATTACCATGACTCTGTCACTCATACCCAATATCTCCGGTATTTCTGAAGATATCATCAATATTGCCATGCCTGCCTTCTTGAACTGATTTATAATATCGTAAATTTCTTTTTTTGCTCCTACATCCACACCTCTGGTGGGTTCATCCAATATCAGGATTTTAGGGCTTGTCACCAGGCTCTTTGAAAGAGATACCTTCTGCTGGTTCCCTCCGCTAAGGTTCTTTACCAGCTGCCTTACTCCGGAGGTTTTAATAGACATTTTTTTGATGGATTCCAAGGCATCAGCCTCTTCCTTCTTCTTGTCAATTATTCCGAAAATACCCGACAGCTTCTGCAAAACGGATAAGCTGATATTTTCCTTAACGTTCAGCCCCAGTACAACGCCATTACCCTTGCGGTCCTCCGATACATAGGCTATTCCATTGGAAATCGCCTGTCCGGGAGATTTTATATTAACGGGCTTTCCCTGTATGAGTATTTCTCCGCTGTCCATATCCAGCACTCCATAAATGGTACGGGCCAGTTCGGTCCTGCCGGAACCCATCAAGCCTGCCAGGCCTACGATTTCACCGCTGCTCAGTGAAAAGCTGATATCCTTCACATATGAATTGGTCAGGTTCCTGACCTCCAGCAAGGCCTTACCCCTTTGGCAGGTGACTCGGGGATATTGTTCACTAAGCTTTCTGCCTACCATCATTTCTATTATCTTATCCTCATCCACCTCATGAATTGGATGTTCGGCTATAAGCTGGCCATCCCTCATGACGGTAACGTCATCACAGATCCTGAATATCTCCTTCAGCCTGTGTGATATATATACAATGCTTCTTCCCTCGGCTTTAAGCTCTCCGATTACTTTAAACAGGCTTTCCGTCTCTTTATCCGTCAAGGCCCCGGTCGGTTCGTCCATGACAATCACCCTCGCATTTAAAGAAAGGGCTTTGGCAATCTCAACCATCTGCTGCTTGCCTATGCTTAAATCACCGACAAGGGTCTCAGGCCTTTCAGTAATTCCAAGTCTGTCCATATTCTCCTTTGCAGCCTTGAACAGCTTGCTCCATTGTATCTTCCCCAGTCTGTTCACAGGTTCTCTTCCCAGGAAGATATTTTCGGCGATGGAAAGGTTCGGAAGCAGGTTCAGCTCCTGGTGGATAATTGCTATTCCCATATTCAAAGCTTCCCTGGTATTCCTGATCAAAACCGGTTCCCCATTCAGGGATATTTCTCCTGAGGTTTTCTCATAAACACCTGTCAGAATTTTCATCAAGGTCGATTTTCCTGCGCCGTTTTCTCCGATGAGCGCCATGGTTTTTCCTTTGTAAACATTGAAATCAACCGACTTCAATGCCTTTACTCCAGGAAATTCCTTTGTAATGCCCCTCATTTGTATTATTGGATCACTCACTTGCATCACTCCTTAAAATACAACGCCGGACTTTAAAAGGATATTCGCATATGGTGTACATTCTCCGGTACGGATTATTGCTTTTGATGCCTCGTTCAGAAGCTTGAACTCTTCATGACTGACCTCTGTCAGCTTGACCTTATAGCCTTCATTATTTTCAAGCTGTCTGATTCTGCTCACTATACCCTGGAATATGCCGGGACTTACTTCTTTTGTCTCCTTTGCCAGAACAACCTCTTCCACTCTCTGCTCCGCCAGGACTGCATCAAGTACCTCAAAAAATCCAGGTATTCCCCTGCTTACCGCCAGGTCAATCCTTTTGCAGCCGTCAGGGATGGGTAACCCGCTGTCACCTATTACTATATTGTCTCCATGTCCAAGCCTCGAAATAACATAAGAAATCTCAGAATTTAACAGGACTCCTTTTTTCATTGAATAGCCTCCGTTTCTGCTGATAATCTGATAAAAGCCTCTACTTCCTTCCGAAAGGGCAAGGAGCTTTGTGCCCCCTCCTTGGTCACCGTCAGAGCACCCACCGCTGTAGCAAAGCGTATTGCCTCCTCAAGAGTTTTTCCCTCGCTGATTGCTGCTGCAAGTGCTCCGATAAAGCTGTCACCGGCAGCTGTGGTATCTATGGCATCAACCTTATATGCCGGATATGCTTTTGAACCGGACTTGTTCAAATGGACGCAACCCTTGCTGCCCAAGGTCACAATCAGCTCCTGTACTCCTTTATTAATAAGCAGCTGTGCTGCTCTTTCCAGTTCTGCTTCATTATGGATCCGAATCCCGCTAAGCAGTTCAAGCTCCGTTTCATTGGGCACCAGAATATCGACGTTTGACAGGAACTCATCCTCCAGCTCTGCTGCCGGTGCCGGATTCAGGATAGTCAGCTTCCCCATCTGCTTCGCAGTCTTTATTGCAAACCTCACAGTTTCAATAGGTACTTCCAGCTGAGCCACTACTATCTCAGAATTTTCTATTGCTTCAAGGGAGGCTTGCAGATCCTCAATAGACAGCCTGCCGTTGGCGCCCGGTACAACGATAATGCTATTACTTCCCGAAGAATCCACAGTTATTGATGCAATACCCGTGGATATGCCATCCACCCTTTTGACCATGGTTACATCAACACCGTCATTCCGCAAGGAGTCCAAGAGGGCAGTGCCCATACCGTCACAACCGACACAGCCTATCATTTTCACTTCTGCTCCAAGCTTTGCAATGGCATCAGCCTGGTTGGCACCCTTACCGCCGGGTATCTGTCTGAAGCTCTTACCGATTATGGTCTCGCCCGCTGCCGGCATTCTGCTTGTATAAGTCACCAGGTCCATATTGAGACTTCCAACTACCGTTATCATGTAATCTCCCCTTCTTCAAAAATCCATATTTACAGGTGTTTAAACGTTTAACTAACCAGCAAAAAAATTATGTTGAGCTTCTTATAATAAGCTCAGTATCCAAAATAATCGTTCTTGGCTCAGCCGCTTTCCCGGACTTCTCCAGAACATCTACAAGCAGCTCAACTGCCTTATATCCCATTTCATAGTTCGGCTGCTTCACTGTTGTCAGTCCCGGCTCAACAACACTGGCCATGTAAATATCATCAAAGCCTACTATCCCAATATCCTTTGGAATGGAATAACCTTTGCTCTTAAGTAATTTTATTACGCTTATTGCAATCAAATCATTGCCACAGAAAACCGCATCAAAATCCAGGCCTTCGTCCAAAAGCTGCTTAGCTGCAGTTAAGCCCCATTCGCTTTTATACTGCCCTGCCCTTACATAGCTCTTGTCATATTTTATGCCGCTGTCCTCCAAAGCCTTTCTGTAGCCGGCATGCCTGTCTTTAGCCGTATTGGATGTTAGAGCCCCTGTTATAAATGCAATTTTCTTATACCCTCTGCTTATAAGATGCCTGACAGCCTTATAGGCTCCCTCCAGATTGTCAACCAGTACCTTACCTTTAACATTGCTGCTGTCAAAATCCCTGTCTATCAGAATTACCGGTATGTTTGCCCTGTCAATTGGAGACACTCCTCCTGCCCTCTTGGCAGAATGAGTAAATACAATTCCGTCAACCATTTTCTCAGCCAGCATATTTATATATTTTTCTTCTTTTCCCAGATCATCATCGGTATTACAGAATATTATGCTGTATCCCGCCTCACTGGCCTTGTCCTCGGCACCTCTTGCCAATTCCGGGAAAAATGGGTTGGCTATATCAGGCAAAACCAAACCGATGGTCTTGGTCTGCCGGGTAACAAGGCTTCTTGCCATAGTGTTAAGTATATAGTTGTTTTCCTTAACTATTTTCAGAACCTTTTCCCGAGTCTCGGTGCTTATGTTGCCGTCTTTGTTGTTAAGTATCATTGAAACAGTTGCAGTAGATACTTCAGCCATCCGAGCAATGTCTTTGATAGTCAGCTTCATTATATCAATCCTTAAAAGTACTTTAGTTAAGTGTTTATTTAAACGTTTAACTAAATATTATCATAATTTTCTGCATTATTCAAGTACTTAGTAAAATTTATATCATTATAAATTACAATAAATCACTCCGGCTTCAATACCACCCCTACCCTGCTCCTGCCGTCAATCTTAATTCTGAAGGGCTTGTTGGTGTTTTCCTCTTCAAAAAACAAATAAAACCCTTGAAATTCAAGGGTTTTCGGGCAAATTATGTCTAATGACGGTAATATTGATACAATTTCACGTTCGCCCCCGGCAAAACCGCACGGGTGCATTTTTATCTTTATGGGGTGCATCTCTGTTTTTACGGGTGCAAATTCAAAAAGGGGTGTGCACTTTTTCACGATAAGTATAATAGCAATGGGCTTCCCATTATAATAAGCCAAAAACGCCGGGCGGCAATCCTGCGCTTGCCGTAATCTTATGAATCCGGTGTTTATTGCTCACCCGCCCGTACTGTGCGAATCATTTTGAAATACAGGAAAACGGCGATTGCTTCTGCGACGCAGGTGAAAGCGATGATGATCCCTATTTGATTCATGTCGTACAGCCAACCC
>Ga0208695_1001162_pt1 | contig 23047 bp, 15 predicted proteins | sample AD_UKC111_MetaG_FD_184449 | JGI IMG/M metagenome (GOLD analysis project Ga0208695, IMG submission 184449) | Active sludge microbial communities of municipal wastewater-treating anaerobic digesters from Hong Kong - AD_UKC111_MetaG (SPAdes)... | ecosystem: Engineered > Bioreactor > Anaerobic >...
GTTTCGCATTTTCGCATGGGCTTGTTCAAGCGCTTGCTGCCGTTGCGTTTGTTGGTGTGGATGGATAGCCTGGCGCAGCTGACCGGCGATGCCTGGCAGCTTTCCCCCAGCGTTTTTGCGCGGGCGCGCGCCCGCGGTGAAGCGCAACCGGCCCCGACTGGTTTCTTCCGCTGCCCGGCCTGCAAGCAGGCTGCCCTGCCGGATACGCCGCCGGAACTGATTTGCCCGGCCTGCGGCTGGCGCTTCCCCGTCGTAGATGGAATTTACGACCTGCGCCTGCAATCAGCCTAGGAGCCAAAGTGGGTAGCGCACCTGATTTTGGAGCGATTGCCCATCAACTGGCCGTGATTCTGCCGGCATACAATGAAGCGGATGCCATGGGGGTTGTGTTGCAGCACCTGACCGGTACGCCCGAACTGGCCGGAGCAGAAATCATTGTTGTGGATGATGGATCACGCGATCAGACTGCGGAAATTGTGGCTACATTCCCGGCTGTGCGCCTGGTGCGCCATGCTTTTAATCGCGGCTATGGGGCGGCGATTGTTTCCGGTGTGCGTGCCACGCAACGCCCATACGTCATTTGGTTTGATGCAGATGGGCAGCACCGCATTGAGGACTTGCTTTTGCTGGCGCGTACCCTGGTTGAGGGGCAGTTTGAATATTGTATTGGGGTGCGCAGCGCCGATTCTTACCAGGACCCGAACCGCAAACTGGGTAAGTGGTTGCTGCGTCAGGCGGTGAACTTTGCTTTGGGCAGCCCGGCGCCCGATTTTAATTCCGGGCTGCGCGGCTTTCAGCGCTCCGTTTTGCAACAATACCTGCACCTGTTGCCAAAAGGCTTTGGCGCTTCAACCCTGACAACAATGTTGATGATTGAGAACGGCCATCACGGCGTGACACAGCCCATCCTGGTGCATGAACGCATTGGAAAAAGCACCGTGCGGCAATGGCGCGATGGAATCCGCACCCTGCGCATCATCCTGGGCGTGGTGCTGTTGTTCAAACCACTGCGCTTTTTTGGTTGGATTGGCCTGGTGTTGATCCTCCTCGGCCTGGTCTATGGCTTTGTCAAGTCCAGTCAGGTGGGGTTGGGCTTTCCGGTTTTTGCGTCCTTGCTGGTTATTTTGGGCGTGCAATCCTTCTTCTTTGGCCTGATTGCGGATCAAATCAGCGCCATGCGGCGTGAACGCTTCAATTGAGCGACAGGATGGCTGCATCGGCACGGTTGCGTACCTGGGCTTTGAGAGGGGTTTACTTTCTTGTTGGCCTGGCATTGCTCATTTTTCTGCTGCGGCAGATGGATTTGATTGAACTGTGGCATTGGATGGGGCGCATGTCTGCCGCTGCCTGGGCTCTGGCAGCGCTGGCCTATCTGGCAAAGGCGGCTGCTCGCACAACACGCGTCTTGCGCATCCATCATCAGCCTTTTTCGGCCTGGGGGCGGATGATGCGCTTGATGCTTGCTTCCAGCCTGGCCGGGCAGGTGCTGCCCTTCAAGTTGGGGGAGCTTTCTTATATCTACCTGCTGAAGAAAGATCAGCGCCTTTCGGTGGTGGATGGGGTATCTTCTTTGCTGTTGTTGCGCATTTGGGATATGTTGGCAATTAGCGCCTGGTTTGTGCTGGCGATGTGGCTGGCGGGGGCATTGGCCTCTCTGACGGTCTACTTTTATGCGGTTTTGTTCTTTCTGGCCGGGCTGCTGCTGGCAACAACCTTGCTGCTGGTTTTTTCGAGCCATTCACAGCGCATTTTGCAGGCGCTGGAGGGCTGGCTGGAGTGGCCGCTCTGGAAGAAGGCCTGGTCTGCGCTGCGTGCTGTGCTGCGAACGATGAGTGCCGTGCGCCGGCGCGAATTTGCCGAGTGGAGCGCCTGGGCGGCATTGGAGTGGGGCATCAATTATCTGGCGTATCATATTTTGCTGCTTGGCATTGGACTGACGCCCAGCCTGTTTGAGACGGTGACCGCAGTCAGTTTTGCGGCCCTGGCGAGCATCCTGCCGATTAATAGCTTTGGTAATTTTGGCCTGCAAGAAGCCGGTTGGGCAACTGGCCTGATTAGCCTGGGGTATGAGAAGAGCGCAGCGCTGACTTCTGGTTTTGCCACACATTTGCTAACCCTGTTGTTGATTGCTATTTTTGGCGGTTTGGCCTGGTTGACCTATGGGGTGTTTGCGCCAGGGCTGTGGAAGATGCCGCGCCAGAAGCCGGGGCAGTAGTAGCGGAAGAGCAGGTCACTTTCCGGGTTCAGGTTGGGGCTGACGAGGGCAGCCTGCGGGTAGGCTTCCGCTTCGCTGCCATTGCTGATGGCGACCAAAAAACCGTCCCCGGCTGCGGCATCGGAGCGCAGCAGCAGGGAGTAGGTCTCGCCCACCTTGCCGGCCGCAGGTTGAATGGGCAGGCTGAGGTATGCGCCGCTTTGTACTGCGTTGGCCGTCAGTGTCTGGTCTGCCAGGCTCTGGCCGCTTTGTGTTGACAGGTGGATGGAAAGTGTGGCATTGGGCTGCTGAGCCGTTTGACGGATGTAGATTTCAACCTGTTGCAGCGGGCCGCAGTCGGCGCGGAAGGTTTGCAGCAGTGGTGCGGCGGCATTCACTTGCCAGGTTGGAGAGCCGTCGCGATCCAGGTTCTGGTACACTGGCAACCGGCAGGCCTGACCGGTGTAGGCGGTATGGGCGCAGAAACTGTAATAGGTGGCATATAGCCCATAGCCATAGGCCAGCAGACTGAGGCAGAGGGCGAGCAGGCTGAGGCGTGATAGGCGCATGGGCGAGATGTGGCGGTTGCGCCGGGACCACACCAGTAGCAGCATCGGCATTAGCGCAATCAAGTAACGTCCCTGACGCAGCACTTCCGTCTGGCCGGGGGTGTAATGCAGCGCATAGTAAACAAGCAGAGTGGCGCACAGAGCAGCAGCAAAGCTCAGCCCGGCCCAGGTGCGCACCGGATGGCTGGTGGATGGTGTGGGTTCGTTTTCGCTGCACAGGGCGCCGAGCAGCGCCAGTGGGTAGAGCAGGTAGACCAGCCAGGGGATGCTGCCAGCCCAGTAGCCATAAGAAGCAATCCAGTTCATCAGCAGGGTTGGCAGGCTGCCCAGTACAACCTGCGCAAAGGCGAGGGCAAAAGAGAATGGTTGTGAGAGGATCAGATTTGCTTGTTGCGACACTCTCATTTCGCCTGGGTCGCTGGCGACTTCATGGTTGGCAATCAGGTCACTCCACCCGAACAGGTTAAAGAATAACCCGGCAAGCAACAGAAGCCCCAGCAGGATGCCAGCCCAGCGCGGGCGTAGGGTGCGCCAGGGTAGGATGAGCAGGAACAGGCCGGCAAAACTGCCACCAGGTTTGGAGACAGCCAACAGAATCAATACCAACACCAGCCCCATCCAATGCCAGGGCCGGGCATCTGCGCGCAGACGCAGGCAGAGCGCAACCAGCACAAAGGCCAGGGCATTGGTAATGCCATCCATGTTGAGTGTGGCCGCCTGGAAGAGCGCCATTGGCGAGAGGGCCAATACCACCAGCGCCCAACGCCCGCGCGGCAAAATGCGCAGGGCGCAGGCGCTGAGCAAGAGATACATCAACATACCAACCCAGCGGATGAGCCAGATGGAGGGCAGAACGGGCCAATCCCAGGCCAGCCACAAACGGCGGGCAACAAGCGCCTGCGGCAAGAAGAGGAAAGGCGGATAGGTGGAACGGGTGCGGAAGCCATCCAGGTAATCGGTGGCGCGTTTTTCGTATAGCTGCTCGGGCTGGAACATTTCCCAGGCAGGGGCACGCAGGTAGTTGCGCTGATAGGAACGAAAGAGCAGGTTTTCGGGGATGAAGAGCGGGTTGCCGGGCGGCGGGTCGTTGGGCAGCCAGCGGAAATAGGCAATGGCGTAGATGCGTGGCAAGTGGTGATCTTCGTCAAAGCCTGCGCCGTAGGGAATGAAAACACATAGCAGGCTGCCAAGCAGCCCGCCAATGATCAAAAAGAAGCGCAAGGGTGCATCTGGCCTCAGCCAGGCTACGAATCGGTGCATTTTTCCACCACCCAGAAATGGGATAGGCCAAAGGTGCGCAGCGGGGTGCGCTCCAGGAATTGTAGCACGGCGCGCAATGCCCGTCCAATGGCCGGGGTGCGGGCGATGATGTTATCATAGGCGCCGAATACAATCTGCTGCTCAATGAAGCGCACCGGCAGCCCGGCAAAGAGCGCTTCCAGGTCACGGCGGCCATAGACGCGCACGTGCGGTGCCAGGCGGTCGCGCCAGCGGCGCGGCAGCCAGTTGACGAAGGGTTTGTTGCCAAAATGATAGCGTCCGCGCCAGTAGATGCCGTGTGTTTCAAAGGGGTAGCCGCGGTTGGGGCAAAACAGCACCAACCGCCCGCCGGGGCGCAGCACGCGCACAATTTCGCACACTGCCTGACGGTCATTGCCGACGTGCTCTAGCACCTCGTGACTCAGCACCAGGTCAACGCTGTTGGCGGGCAGGGGCAGATCTTCGCCGGCGGCGCACACGGCCTGCGCGTTGCGCCCGGCAGCTGTGTGGCTTAGCAGCGTTTGGGCCTGTTGGGCGCGCGGCAGCTCAATTTCAACCCCAATGGTTTGCTGCGCAGTTGCAGCAAGGCGGGTCAGGTACGCCCCGACCCCGCAGCCATCCTCCAGAATTTTGCCATTCAGGCGTTCACCGGCGGCGCGGCGGATCATTTCCAGGCGGCGTTGCTGACCGGCACGCCAGACATACGAGGGTTCGCCGCGTTGGGCGGCTTTTTGCAAATCCATGCGCGTTTATGCCTCTTGATAGGGTACCCAGGCCAGGATGGAAGTGCCCTGACCGGGCTCGGAGGATAGTTCGACCTCGCCGCCCACGTTGCGGGCGCGGGTTTGCATGTTGGAGAGGCCATGCCCCAGCGTCAGGGTCACTTTTTCGGGGTCAAAGCCACGGCCATTGTCACTCACTTCCAGCAGGACGCGGGTGCTTGTTTTCCACACGGTTACTTCAACGTGTGTGGCGCGGGCGTGTTTGGCAATGTTGGCCAGTGCCTCCTGACAGATGTGAAACAGAGCAACGGCTTGGGCGTCGCTCATGCCGGGGAAGCCATCTTTGGGGCCTTGCAGTTCCGCTTCGATCAAGGAATTGGTGTGAAATTCATTGACCAGGCGTTGTAGGCCGTCCATCAGGTTTTCGTCGTGCAGCTGACGCGGGCGCAGGTCAAGGATATAGGTGCGAATGTCGCGAATCGTGCTGTTCAGGTCGCTGATTGCCTGCTCGATGCGGCGGCGGGCGCTGCTTGGGTCATCGCTCATCAACAGGCGGGCATGTTCCAGCGTCAGGCCGACGGCATAGATGGATTGAATGATGCCGTCGTGCAGGTCCATGCCGATGCGTTCGCGCTCTTCCAGAATGGCCAGGCGGCGGCCTTGCAGGCTGAGGCGGGCGTTATCCACCTCGGTGCCAAGCCAGGAGCCAATGTTGCCGAGGAATTGCATCTCCAGCTCATCCGGTGGGCGTAAGTGACAGGTGGCGACGCACAAGACGCCCAACACGCCATTGCGTCCGCTGAGTGGAAAACTGGCAACGTAGTTGAGACAATCCCAAATTTCGGGGTTGAGCTCTGCTTTGTTTTTGGCAACTTCCAACAGACGGTGTTGACCATCGCGGGCAGTTTGGCCGGGGGTGCCTTCGCCAAGCAGGAATTGGGGCGACTTCCACAGGTGGGCGGTGTGTTTGCCCAGGTGCAGGCTCAGGCTGAAGCGATTGCTTTCCTCCTGACGCAGGTAGACTTCGCCGACTTCCAGGTGCAGGTAATCCATCACTTGTTGCACAGCCTGCCCCAGGATTTGCTCGATGTCTGAGGCGGTCGCCAGGGTGACGGCGATTTCGTTGAGCAGCATCAGGTTTTCGTTGCGGCGGATGAGCGCCTGATCGCGGGCGATGAGACTTTCGTAGAGGCGGGCGTTGGTGATGGCAACGCTGGCATAGGCTGCCAGCATCTCAATCACCATTTGGTCTTCGGCGGTGAATTCGGCGCCGTTTTCTTTGTCGGTCAGGTAAATTTGCCCCAGGGGGCGTTCGCCTTGACGGATGGGTACGCCAAGAAAAGAGCGCATGACCGGGTGATGGGTTGGGAAGCCAACCCGGCGCGGGTCATTTTGAATGTCGGCAATGCGGATGGGTTGGGCGGAATGCATCAGCGCGCCAATCAGCCCAAGCCCAAGCGGGGGGTGTTTCATGCGGGCGATTTCTTCCTGACTCATGCCGATGGTGATGAAGCGGGTCAGTTCGCCGTTTGCATCTACCACACCCAGGGCAGCGTAACGCGCCCCAACCTGTTCGCGTGCCAGCTCGGTGATGCGCTCCAGCAGGGTTTGCAGGGAGATTTCTTGCACCAATTCCAGGCTGGCCTGATGCAGTGTCAACAGGCGGTTTTGCAAGGCTTGCGGGTCAAGGTTGGTGGGGGTGTTTGCGGTTTCCATCAGAAGTATTTTACTACGATTGGCAACCTTTGGTATACTTGGGGGCGATGTCTTTGATCCAAGCAAATGGTCTGAGCAAATCTTTTGGCGCCAATGATATTTTTGGCGACCTGAGTCTGTCGATTCCGCAGCGGGCGCGCATTGGTTTGGTGGGGGCAAATGGGGTGGGCAAGACGACGCTGGTGCGCATTTTGTTGGGGCTGGAAGAGCCTTCTGCCGGGGAGGTGCAGCGGGCGCGTGGCCTGCGCATGGGCTATCTGCCGCAGCAGGCGCGTCTCGATTCGCCGCTGACGTTGTGGCAGGAATGCCGAACAGTGTTTGATGAGTTGTTGGCCCTCCAGGATGAACTGCGCCGCATGGAGGGGCAGCTCAGTCAGCAGCCGGAATTGCTGGAGACCTATGGCCGTTTGCAGGAGACGTTTGAGCGGCGCGGTGGCTATACCTACGAGGTGCGCATTCGGCAGACGCTGACCGGGTTGGGCTTCTCGACGCACGATTTTGAACGTCCGTTGATGCAGCTTTCGGGCGGGCAGCGCACGCGAGCTGCGTTGGCGCGCTTGTTGTTGGGGGAATATGACGTGTTGTTTTTGGATGAGCCGACCAATCACCTGGATACGAGTGCGGTGGAATGGTTGGAAGCCTATCTGGCGGATTGGCCGGGGGCGGCGTTGATCATCTCACACGACCGGTATTTTCTTGACCGGGTGGTGGGGGAGATCTGGGAGATGACGCCGATGCTGGAGACGTATCGCGGCAATTACACGGCCTATTTGGCGCAGCGCGCCGAGCGGTATGCCCGGCGCATTGAGGAATATGAGGCGCAGCGCGCCCTGGTGGAAAAAGAACAAGACTACATCCGCCGTAACGTATCGGGGCAAAATTCGCGGCAGGCGCAAGGTCGTCGCAAACGATTGGATCGAATGCTGGCAGAGGCGCAGCAGACGCCGCCGCCACAGCCGCGCCGTCTGCACTTGCGCCTTGAGCCGATATCACGTTCGGGCGATTTGGTGTTGCAGACGCATGGGCTGGTGGTTGGGTATGAGGTGCAACAGCCGCTCTTTGAGGTGCCCGACCTGGTGCTGCGGCGCGGTGAATGCGCCGCCATTTGGGGGCCGAATGGCGCCGGCAAGACCACCTTCCTGAAGACTTTGCTCGGGCAGGTGCCGCCTTTGCGCGGTGAGCTGAGCCTGGGCGCCGGGCTGAAGATCGGCTACTTTGCACAGGCGCATGAGAGCCTCAATCCGGCTCATAGTCTGCTGGAAGAGATTTTGGCCACCGCTCCGCAGTTGACCCCGGCAGAAGGGCGGGCGTTGCTGGCGCGGTTTTTGTTCAGCGGCGAGGATGTTTTTCAAAGTGTGCAATCCCTTTCGGGTGGGGAGCGCAGCCGCCTGGCGTTGGCTTGCCTGTCTTTGCAGGGCGCCAATTTGTTGCTCTTGGATGAGCCGACCAATCACCTGGATCTGCCGGCGCAGGAGACATTGCAGGCCATGCTGGCCGAGTACCGCGGCACGATTTTGCTTGTCTCGCACGACCGATATTTGCTGGATGCCCTGGCAACGCAGATTTGGGAAGTGCGCCCGCATGCCCGTCAATTGCGTATTTTTGAAGGGACGTATAGCGAATATCGGCAGGCACTTGAGAGCGCCGCGGCGGTTTTGCCTTCTTCTGCTGCCGCACCGGTGCGCCCGGCAACCCCGTCGGTGCGCCCGGCTGGCAAAACCAACAAAGAACGACAACGGATTGCACAACGGCAAGCTCTGGAAGCGCAAATCAGCGCTCAGGAGGCGGAATTGGCTCGCCTGAGCGGTTTGTTGGAGCATCCGCCGGCGGATGCGGCGCGCGTGTTGGCGCTCAGTCAGGCTTATCAACAGGCCCAACAGGCGTTGGAACAAAGCCTGGAAGCCTGGATGCAGCTGGCGGAAGAGACTTCTGACGAACATCCTTGATTCCTTGGAGATTCGGCGATTTATCTTGACATTTGCTTGAAAATGTGTCTATAATCATTTATCTCTCATCTTCGATTAACTTTTTCTGACCCTTATTGCCGGATTTGATTGCTTTTGCATGACAACTCATTGGTTACGCAGTGGATTGTTAAAACCCTTTGCTGTTTGAGTGGTAAAGCCGCTTGAACGCAGTTTTGGTTTTTGTGTATTTGTGTGTTGGAAGGAGGTGGTTTTTCGAACAGGGTTTGTGTTGTGCTTGTGTCGGTGACGTTGTGTCACAAAAAGCTTGTTGTTGGTATCCGATTGAACTTCCAAACAAAAGGAACACAAAATGAGTAAAAAGTTTTTGCAAAGTGTTTTCTCTCTGCTGTTGCTGGCTGGGATGTTGTTTAGCCTGGCTCAGCCAGTGAGCGCAGGAGAAGCCCCGCAAGCAGCCCCGCAGGGGCTGGACAAAGTCGAACCGGCGGTGTTGAATGTGATCAACGCCAAGGGTGCTTCAGACTATGTGGTTGTTCTCAAAGAGCAGGCCGACTTGAGCGCGGCTTACTCGATGCCGATTGCGGAACGCCGCCAATACGTGTATGAGACGTTGAAGGCGACCGCGGACCGCTCGCAGGCGCCGTTGAAGGCTTACCTGGATGAGCGTGGCATCAAGTATCAGTCGTTCTTCAATGGCAACGAAATTGCTGTGACAGGCGGTGATTTGCAGTCGGTGACGACGTTGGCATCTCGCCCGGATGTGCAGCACATTCGCTATCCGCGCACGGTCACGATTCAACCCCTGCCGCGTGCAGTGACGGTGCAAGCTGCCCCAACCGCGACGATGGATTGGGGTATTACCGACACGGGCGCCAATCAGTTCTGGGCGACGTTCGGTCAGGGCGAAGGCATCGTTGTGGCCAACATTGACACCGGTGTGCAGTGGGATCACCCGGCGTTGGATCAGGCCTACAAGTGCGCCTCCAACCCGTCGAGCCCGTCTTGCTGGCTGGATCCTGGTACGCTGGATTGCTCTGGCACCGGTGGCGGCCCTTGCGATAACAATGGCCATGGCACGCACACGATGGGTACGATGGTGGGTGATGATGATCCATCCCTGACCTACACCGTGGGTATGGCCCCGGGCTCAACCTGGATTGCCTGTAAGGGTTGTGCTACCAATAGCTGCTCTGATACCGACCTGAACGCCTGCGCCGACTGGGTTTTGGCGCCGGGTGGCAGTGCGGCCAATGCCCCAGATGTGGTCAACAACTCTTGGGGTGGCGGCGGCGGTGATACCTGGTATCAGGCCAAGGTGCAAGCCTGGCGTGCCGCGGGCATCTTCCCGGCCTTCTCGGCTGGCAACTCTGGCCCGTCGTGCAGCACGCTTGGCTCCCCGGGCGACTATCAGGAATCCTTCGCTTCGGCTTCGCATCAGCAAAGCCGCGCCATTTCCAGCTTCTCCAGCCGTGGCCCAAGCGCAACCTTCGGTCACGACCCCTACACCAAGCCCAATATCTCGGCTCCGGGCGATCTGATCTGCTCTTCGGTGCCGGGCAGCAGCTGGGACTGCAGCTACAGCGGTACCTCAATGGCCTCGCCGCACACGGCGGGTGCTGTGGCGCTGCTGTGGGGCTGCAACCCCTCGCTGATTGGCAATATGACGGCCACCTTCGAAGCGTTGCAAAATACCGCCGATACGCCTCCTGCGGGCACCTGCGGTGCGCCGCCGGATGGCCAGGGTAACTACACCTTTGGGTATGGCTACCTGAACGTTTACGCGGCTGGTTTGGCGAACTGCGGTGATACCGGCACGTTGACCGGCACGGTTACGTCGGGTGGCAACCCTGTTTCGGGCGCTCTTGTGACTGCTGATGATGGCGCGGGTCATACCAAGACCATCACGACGGCTGCCAATGGCACTTTCTCGACGACGCTGATCACCGGCACCTACACGGTTTCGGCCACCAAGTATGGCTATGACACCGATGTGGTGACGGGAGTTGTCATCACGGATGGCGGCACGACCAATGTGGACTTGCTGCTCAGCCCTGTGCCGATGGATACCGTCTCGGGCTATGTCTATGATGACAGCGGCCATGGTTATCCGTTGTATGCCAGCCTGAACATCACTGCGCCGGGCCTGGATGAAACGATCTACACCAATCCATTCACGGGTTATTATGAGATCGAGCTGGCGCACAACACGCCGCATACCTTTGTCGTCAATGCAGTCCCGACCGGTTATCTGGGCGAGACGGTGACGGTGACGCCGACGGCTGACCCCTTCTCGCAGGATTTCTACCTGGAAATTGATGAGACAACCTGCTCTGCGCCGGGGTATGCGCCGTCGTATGATATCTTCTACAATTTCGAAAGCAGCAACCATGGCTTCACCACCGGTGGCACAACCAGCTTTGCTTGGGGTGACTTCACCAGTGGTCCAATGGCCGGACATAGTGGCAGCAAGGGCATTGCTACCAACCCATCTGGCAATTACAATGCCAGTGAAGCGGGTTGGATGGTTTCGCCAGCCATTGACCTGACCTCCTTTGGCACCGATACGCCAGTGATTGAGTGGTATGACTGGAAGCACATCGAAAGCGCAACCTATGACTGGGCGCGCGTGGATGTGACCAAAGATGGTGGCACAACCTGGACGCCGGTCTGGGGCCCGATTGGCGGTGTTTCCGATACTGCCTATCAGAAGCAGACGATCATCCTCGACCCGACCTACAATGTTGCCAACTTCCAGATACGCTTCTACTTCAAGAGCGACACCTCGGTGCAATACGAAGGTTGGTATGTGGATGACATTGGTATCTTCAAGGCCACTGTGCCGCCGCCAACCGTGGCGTGGAGCAACAACTTTGATACCGACAATGGTGGCTTTGTTGCGGGTGGCACTAGCTCTAGCTGGGCATGGGGCGCGCCTACATCGGGGCCGGGTGCTGCACACTCTGCGCCGAATGTTTGGGCAACCAACCTGAGTGGCAACTACAACAATGGCGAGAATAGCTACATCACCTCGCCGACCATTGACCTCAGCACGTATACGGGTCTGGCGCCGACGATTGCTTTCTGGCACTGGTACCAAAGTGAGAGCAATACCTATGACTGGGGCTCGGTCGAAGCCTCCAAGGATGGTGGCGCAACCTGGAATACGATTTGGCAGAAGTTTGGCACCTCGGTTAGCCCGTGGAGCTATAAGACCCTGCAGCTTGATCCGAGCTACGCGGTCAGCAACTTCAAGTTCCGCTTCCACTTCCAAAGCGACAGCTCTGTTTCCTATCCTGGTTGGTACATTGACGATGTGTCTGTGCTGGTCAGCACACCGGTGAGCTTCAACGTGAGCTGTGAAAAGCAGTCTGGTGCGGTTGCAGCTGGCTATGTGACCGATGCCAACACGACCGACCCGCTCGTCGGTGCGGATGTGGCGACCGCGGATGTAGCCGTGAAGTCCTTTGCGTTGACGGGTGACCCGGCCAATGCGGGCTTGTACTGGTTCTTCCAACCGACCACGGTTTCGCCTACCACCATGGATGTAACCGCCTCGATGGCGAAGTATTCTGATAAGACCCATCCTGTGACCTTTGTCTGGGATACGATTGTGCGTCAGGACTTCGCACTGGATGCTGGTTTGCTTTCAGCTGCGCCGAGCCCGCTCGAGGTGACGATGACGACGGGTGACCCGGCAACGACCCGCACCCTGACCCTTTCGAATGCTGGTGGCGCCGCGGCGAACTTTGAGCTGGTCGAGAAAGATGAAGGCGTTACGCCATTGAGCATCCCGGCCTTCACGGGGTCATTGCCCGAAGATACTCGCCCGGTTTCGATTGGCCCTGCGCCCGAAGCACTGGCTGCTTCGAAGCAGCCCGGCAGCGATAGCACGGTCTTTACGCCGTTGGTTGGCGAGCCGGCTTACGCTATTAACCTGGGCAGCAACACGCTGTACTACATCCCGAATACCACCACCCCAGGCACGTGGACATCCATTGGCACTACGGAGGCGCAGCTCTTTGCGGGTGACTTCTTGAACGGCGATTTCACCACGCTGTATGCGATCAGCTACGCCAACAACAATCTCTACACTGTCAATACTGCGACCGGTGCTGCGACGTTGGTTGGGCCCTCCACCCCGCCTGCTGGGCTGGTGTGGACGGGTTTGACGGGCGCGCCGGATGGCACGTTGTATGGTGTGACGACCAACGCCTCGGCTTCTAACCTGGTGACGGTGGATCCTGATACGGGTGCGGTGACTGATCTCGGCCCGTTGGCTGGTGTGGCGGGTGCAATTGACCTGGCCTACAGCACGGAAGACGGCATGATCTACATCGTGGATATCGTCAGCGATCACCTGTTCCGTGTGGATCCCGATACCCTGGCGGTGACGGATGTGGGCGCTTTGGGTGCCAATGCCAACTACGCTCAGGGCATGGACTTCGAAGAGGAAACCGGCATCCTGTACTGGGCTGCCTACACAACGACTGGTGAACTGCGCGTGATTGATACGACGACGGGCGCAAGCTCGCTGGTGGGTGCTTTCTCTGGTGGTGCGGAAGTGGATGCGTTTGCATTCGCAACCGGCGGTACGGTGGATGTGCCCTGGCTGAGCGAATCGCCGGTGAGCGGTTCTGTGCCGGCGGGTGGCTCGACGCCTGTGACCGTGACCTTTGACCCGACCCTGGCGGGTGTGACCGAACCTGGTCACTATCATGCCACGTTGACGGTCAAGAACAACACGCCGTATGGCAAAGTCACTGTTCCGGTGACGCTGCACTTGCAGCCAACTGCTTCGATGGGCACGCTCAATGGCACCATCTCTGGGCTTGGCATTTGCGATCAATTGCCGGCTGCCCCGATTCAGGGTGCAGTGGTCAATATCTACGATCAGAGCGCCAACCTGGTAGCTACCTACACGACCGGTGCGGATGGCTACTACAGCCGCTCGCTGAACGCTGGCATCTATGATGTCGAGGTGATTGCGACTGACTTTGTCTCTCAGACGATCCAAGATGTGACCGTGACGGCAAGCCAAACGACGGTGCAAAATGTCACGATGCGCCGCAATGCGCCGTGTTTGTCGGCTGCGCCGACTTCGCTGACGGCGACACAACTGCCCGATTCGACCACGACGCGAACCCTGGTGCTCACCAACAGTGGCGCCGGCCCGGCAACGTTCGACATTGTTGAACTGCCCGGCGCGTTGATGGCGTTGATGGATCAGCTGATTCAGGATCCTAGCTTTGAACTCTATACGCCCAACCCTGTTTGGGACGAGTTCTCATCTACGTATGGCACGCCGCTTTGCACAGCTGCTGATTGCGGCACGGGTACGGGCACGGGTCCGCACACGGGCACGGTTTGGGCCTGGTTTGGTGGCGCAAGCGCCGGTGATCAGGGCTATGTCTCGCAGCCTGTGACGATTGAACCCGGAACGGCGACGATGACCTTCTGGGTTGAGCAGATGGTGTGCGGTGATGGTGGCGCGAGCAACTACTTGCGCTTGCTGGTGGATACGACCGAAGTCTGGCGCACGGATGGCACCGACCCGGCCTGCGGCGTTTTGGGCTATCGCCAAATCACGGTTGATCTTTCCAGCTTTGCGGATGGCAGCTCGCACCTGATCAAGTTCGATTCGGTGACGGTTGGCAGTGGCAACTTCTTCCTGGATGATGTCGAACTGAACCTCGATCCGTTCACCGATGTGCCGTGGCTGAGCGAAGACCCGGTATCTGGCACCATTCCGGCCGATAGCACGTTGACTGTGGACGTGACCTTCGACTCGACCGGGTTGGCGGTGGGTGATTACAATGCCATTCTGCGCATCAAGAACCTGCCGTACCCGAATGTGAATGTGCCGGTGACGCTGCATGTGGTGAATACCCTGATTCGTCACCTGTACCTGCCTTCGATCATGAAGTAAACCTTTTCTGATTGTGTGCTGTGGTGCCTCCTCAGGGAGGCACCCAGCCATAGCAGAAACCCCAAAAGAAAGAACGGGCCCTGGTCTTTGCCAGGGCCTGTTTTGTTTGCTGAGCAGGCTGTCATAGGTTAGACAGCGGGGAGGTGAGGAATCCGTGCAGGAGCACCCATCAATGCAAAAAGGATTGGCTGGCTAAGGATGGGGAAAGGGGAATGCCAGGGCGAGGAAAAAGTCTTTGTGCGCGGACAGGTGGGGAATCAACTATGGGGGGAAAGTGGCCTTACTGCGGAACGGCTTCGGCCGGCACGCCATAGGCAGCGCCGAGAATTTCGGGCTGCAACACGGCTTCTAGCTCACCGTTGGCCTGACAGCGGCCATTGACCAGCAGCAAAACCTGATCGGCACAGCGCCGCACGAGGTGTAAATCGTGCATTACGATCAGCACTGCCAGGCGCTGATCGGGGGGGGCCTCGTGTGCCAGGGAGCGCACCAGGCTCATCAGCTTGAGCTGATGCTGCAAATCAAGGTGGGTGGTGGGTTCATCCAGCAGCAGCAACGGGGCGCCTTGTGCCAGGGCGCGCGCCAGCAGCAGGCGCTGCTGTTCACCGCCAGAAAGTTCGCCCACCAGCTGATCGGCCAGGTGCAGGGTATCGGTGCGCTGCATGGCGTTTTGTACGGCGAGTTCATCTTGCAGGGTTGGGCGACCGAGCCAGTTGAGGTGCGGGGTGCGCCCCAGCAAGACGGTTTGGTAGGCGGTGAAATCGGGCGGCAGGTTGCGTGCCTGTGGCACAACTGCCATCCACAGGGCGCGCTGCAACGGGCTGAAGCGCTCGAGCGGCGTGCCATTCAAGCGGATGCTGCCGCCACAGGTTGGCAGCAAGCCGGTGAGGGCGCGCAGCAGGGTGGTTTTGCCAGCGCCATTTGGGCCGATGACGGCCAGCACCTGACCAGGGTTGAGGTCAAAGGATAGGTCTTGTAACACCAGACGCTGCGTGTAGCGCACACACAGGGAGCGGACTTGTAGGAGCATGGTTTTATTGACCTCCTTTGTTGCTGCGCCGCAACACCCACAGGAAGAAGGGTGCTCCGGCCAGGGCGGTGATGACCCCAACCGGGACTTCTTGCGGGGCGAGCAGTCGGCGTGCAATCACATCGGCAAACAGCAGCAGGGCGCTGCCGCCGAGCATGGAAAGGGGCAGGATGCGCCGGTAGTCGCTGCCGGTGAGCAGGCGCACCAGGTGCGGCACAATCAGCCCGACAAAGCCGATGATGCCGCTAAAGGCAACCGCGGCAGCGGTGACGAGCGTAGCGGATCCGATGACCCAACGGCGGACGCGTTCCACCGGCAGGCCCAGTTGTTGGGCTTGCTCTTCACCGAATTGCAATACGTTGAGGGCGTGGCCCATGGTCAACAGCACGCCCAGGCCAAGCAGCACATAGGGCAGCAGGGCCACAACAGGCAGCCAACCGCTGAGCGTGGCGCCGCCCAACAGCCAAACCAGGGCGCGGCGCAATTCGCCGTTGGCGCGCAGCATCAGCAGGGAGGTAACCGCGGTGGTGAAGGAGCTGACGGCTACGCCGGCCAGCAGCAAGCTGGCTGAGGCGCTGCGCCCGCCGCTGAGGGTGGCATTGGCGCTGCGCGAGAGGGCCGCAACGGCCAAAACGCTGCCCAGGCCACCCAGAAAGGCCGCGGCCGGCACGGCAAGCAACCCAAGCAAGCTATAAGGCCATTGCACAGTCATGGCCAGCACAGCACCCAAGCCCGCCCCGGCTGCCACACCAATCAGGTATGGGTCAGCCAGGGGATTGCGGAACAGCCCCTGATAAGCTGTGCCACTGCCGGCCAGCGAAGCGCCTGCCAGGGCCATCAGAGCGGTGCGCGGCAGGCGCAGGCGCAACAGGATGGTGGCGTAGGTCTCGGCTTGCTCGGGGGGCAACTGACCGAGTGCCAGGCGGAGCAAGTCGGCCGGTGAGATTGGCACACTGCCCACCAGGGCGCTGAGCAGCAAGGCGCTCAGCAGCAGGAGCAGGGCAATCCACAGGGGGCGAAGGGAAGGTTTCATTGGCGGTTAGAGGGTCAGTGGGGGCAGCCAGGCTCTGCCCCCACCGACGAGAACAAGCTTATTGGAACAATTCGGGATGAATCAGTTTGGCGAGCGCTTCCAGCCCATCCACCAGGCGCGGGCCCGGACGGCTGAGCAGGTTGTCATCGAAGGGGTAAACTTTGCCAGCTTTCACCGCGGCAATTGCATCCCAACCGGGGCGTTGCGCCACCTGTTCGGGGGTTGTGCCATAGGCTGCATCGCCCAACAAGATGATGGTGGGGTTTTGGGCAATCAGTGCCTCTTGGCTAATTTGCGCCCATTCGCTTTCCAGCGCGTCGCCCACGTTCTTGCCACCGGCCTTTGCAATCAGGGTGCTGATGAAGGTATTCGGGCCGCTGGTCCAGGGTTTATCGGGGGTGGAGCCATCCAATTCGTAGAAGACGAGCGGACGTTCGCTGGTTTGCGATAGCTTGGCCTCAACGGCATCGACGCGTGCTTTCAAGCTGGCTGCAAGCTTTTCAGCTTCGGCTTCCTTGCCGGTCAGCTTGCCGACGGTTTGCAGGTCTTTGTACATGCCATCCAGGTCGGTGGGGTTGGTGAGGACGTAGACGTTCAGGCCCAGGTCTTCCAGGGTTTTGATTTGCTCTGGGGTTTGCAGCGCACCGGCAAGCACCAGGTCGGGCTTGAGGGCAGCGATTTGTTCGAAGTTGTATTTGCCCATCGAGCCGCCTACACTGGGCAGGGCGCTGACCTCAGCCGGGTAGTCGCTGAATTCGTCACGCCCGACGACTTGCGCCCCGGCGCCGATGGCAAACAGGATTTCGGTGTTGGAGGGGCTGAGCGAAATCACGCGTTGGGCGGGGGCGCTCAGGGTAACGGTGCGGCCCATGCCATCGGTCAGCGTGGTGGGGGTCGGGGTGGCTTTGGCGCAGCCGCTGAGCAGGCTGGCAAGTAGCACGGTCAACAACAAGAAGAGGGAAAGTTTTTGGTTGATTTTCATTGCGAAAAGTTTTTGTCAAATTTTACGGTATGAGAAGAACAAACGAACCGGTCTACAAACGTGCACAGACCTTAAAAACAGCCTTCCTGCTCGGCGTGAACAGGAAGGTCAGGGCGGGGTAAAAGGTAAGCCCATGTTCCACCTCCTTTCAGCGAGGCTGTGTGGAATAACTGCCTGAACGGGCGACCTGGCTTGGCCGTGTGGCCTTACAGTTGCGCGACAGCACCGGACTTGCACCGGTTTCGCCTCCGCCGTAGCGAATAGCCTTCCCATCCGGGGGAGAGGCGTTCAGACAGGTTGAATTGTAAGCCTGATTCTACGCCAGGACGGGAGAAGAGTCAATCTTTTTGGGGGCTTGACAGGCTGTTTTTTGTGGTATAATAGAACAAAGGTTCTGTTACGATGACGGTGCAACGAATACTTTTCCCGGTGATGGTTGTGAGCGCGGCGCTGCTGATTCTGGTGACCAGCCTGATCAGCGCTACGCCGGTTGATGTGCTTGCCGCCGCAGAGCCGTTGCCGATGGCGGTGACGGTGACGGCAACGCCGGCAACGATGGCCGCGCCTTCTGCGGCAGCGGTGCTGCCCTGTGCAGTCAGCTCGGCCTATCCGGCAGCGGTCTATCAGTGGTGCGAGTTGATCACAGCTCATGCTGCGGCGGAGGGCTTGGATGCCAACCTGGTGGCGGCGGTCATTTTGCAAGAAAGCGGGGGTGACCCGAACGCACTTTCGCGCAGCGGGGCAGTTGGGCTGATGCAGGTCATGCCGCGCGATGGGCTTGCGGCGACGTTTCAATGCAAGAATGGGCCGTGCTTTGCCAATCGTCCGAGCATGGCCGAGTTGTATGATCCGGATTTCAATATTCAGTATGGCACGCATTTGTTGGCGGGCCTGTTGGCGCAACGCGGCAACCTGCGCGAAGCTTTGCGGGCCTATGGGCCGATGGATATGGGCTATGCCTATGCGGATCGGGTGCTGAGTATTTACGAGCAGTATCGTTAAAAAATGCTTGCTTGCCTTGCAGGGCGGCCAATCTACAGTATAATCGGTAACTGGAGGCCGCATGGAAATTACCTGGTATGGACATTCTTGTTTTCGGTTGACCGAACGCGGGCTGGCGACGGTGGTCACCGACCCGTATGATCACCGCGCTGTGGGCTATGAGGCGTTGAAGTTGAAGGCCGATGTGGTGACAGTCAGTCATAATTCACCCGGGCATAATTATACCGATGCCATTAAAGGTGGACCGCACTTGATCACCAGCCCGGGCGAATTTGAAATTGGCGGTGTGTTCATCACCGGCATTCAGACCAATGGGCATGGCCGTCAATCGGGTGAGCTGCGCAATACACTGTATTTGTTTGACTATAATGGCCTGACGGTTTTGCACCTGGGCGATTTGAATCGTGTGCCGACCCAAACCGAGGTGGAGGCGCTTGGGCCGGTGCGCGTGGCTTTGGTGCCGGTTGGCAGCGGTGGCGGCTTGAATGCTACCAAAGCAGCTGAGATTATCAGCTTGCTGGAGCCGAACATTGTCATCCCGATGCATTATGCCATCCCGGCCAGTCAGGCAAACCTTGAGCCCCTGAGCAAATTCCTGAAGGAGATGGGGCTGACCGATGTGCAGCCGCAGCCTTCCTTGAAGGTGCCCAATTTGAATGCTTTGCCGGAGGAAACTCAGGTGGTGGTCTTGGAGTACCAGGGAGCGTCACAATAGGAGGCGTGAAATGGCAGTCAAGTTGATTATGAGTTGGGATATTGGCCCAGAACACGAACAGGAATATTTTGAGTTCGTTGTGCGCGAATTCATTCCCGGTGTGCAGCGCCTGGGGTTTGAATTGAGTGATGCCTGGGCGACCGTTTATGGTCAACATCCCCAAATCATGGTGGGGGCTGTGCTGCCTTCTTATGCCAATGCGGAGCGGATTTTGAATTCTGAAGAATGGCAAGTTTTGTATCGCCAATTGCAGGAATATGTGGTCAATTATTCCGCGAAGATCGTTGAGGCGCGCGGCGGTTTTCAATTCTAGTTGAAGATGGATGCTTTCCCTGAGCTTGCGGCAGCTTTGTTGCGCTGGTATGAACAGTCGGCGCGCCCTTTGCCCTGGCGGGTGATGCCGGGCTCAGACGCTCAACCTGACCCTTATGCCGTGTGGGTTTCGGAAGTGATGTTGCAGCAGACGCGCGTGGAAACGGTGCAGGCCTACTATGCGCGTTGGATGGAACGCTTCCCTACGCTGCAAGCGTTGGCACAGGCGAGCGAGCAAGATGTGTTGCAGGCGTGGGAAGGGTTGGGCTATTACAGTCGGGCGCGCAACTTCTGGAAAGCCGCTCGCAAGGTGCAATTTGAGTTGGGGGGGCAAATGCCGCACACGCGGGCAGAGCTGCAACGTTTGCCCGGGGTTGGGGCGTATACGGCGGCGGCTTTGGCTGCCCTGGCTTTTGGGCAGGACGAGGCCACGTTGGATGGCAATATCCGGCGCGTTTTGGCGCGCCTGTTTGATGTGGATTTGCCGGCACGCTCGCCGCAGGGCGAAAAGCGCCTTTGGCAACTGGCAGCAGATTTGCTGCCCAAGGGCCGCGCAGCAGATTTCAATCAGGCGTTGATGGATTTGGGGGCACAAGTTTGCACGCCACAATCGCCGCGCTGTTTGCTTTGCCCGCTGCAACGCTTTTGCCTGGCTTCTCAGCGTGGCACGCAGCTGCAGCGCCCCGTTTTGCCGCAGCGCAAGCCCGTGCCGCATTTGACGGTGACGGCCGCGGTGATTGAACGCGCCGGGCGCGTGTTGATTGCTCGCCGTCCGCCGGAGGGCTTGTTGGGCAGTTTGTGGGAATTCCCCGGCGGGACGGTTGAAGCGGGAGAAAGTCTGCCGGATTGTTTGCGGCGTGAGTTGCAAGAAGAGTTGGGGGTGATTGTCGAGGTGGGTGACTCATTGGGCGTCTATCACCATGCGTATACCCATTTTCGCATCACTTTACATGCCTTTGCCTGTCACCTGCTGAGCGGTGAGCCGCAGGCGTTGGAAGCGGAAGCGCTGGCCTGGGTCTTGCCGGCGGAGTTGCCGAATTTTCCGATGGGCAAGGTGGATCGGCAAATTGCCCGCCGGTTGCTGGGAGGACAGCGATGAGCATTTTTGAGCTGGAACGGGAGCAGATGGTGCGGGTGCAACTAGAGCGGCGCGGTATTCGGGATGAGCGCGTTTTGGCTGCCATGCGCAGCGTGGCGCGCGAGCTGTTTGTGCCGCCCGATCAGCAGGCCTTTGCCTATGATGATGGCCCGATTGCAATTGGATATGGACAGACGATTTCACAGCCGTATATTGTGGCGTTGATGAGCGAATTGTTGGAATTGCGGGGGGATGAGGTCGTTTTGGAGGTCGGCGCCGGGTCTGGCTATCAGGCGGCGGTGTTGGCGCAGCTGGCCAAAACGGTGCACGCGGTGGAACGCCTGCCGGAATTGGCCACCATTTGTGCTCGTCGTTTGCAAGCGTTGGGCTATTCGCAAGTGTTTGTGCATGAGGCGGATGGCTCGCTGGGCTGGCCTTCAGCTGCGCCGTATGGCGGCATTTTGGTCACTGCCGCGGCGCCCGAGCCGCCACCGCCGCTCTTGGCGCAGCTGGCCGAAGGGGCGCGGCTGGTGTTGCCGGTTGGGGGGCGCAGTGTGCAAGAATTACAGGTTTGGCAACGTCAGGGGGAGCAGTTTGCCTATCGCTCGGTTTTACCTGTGGCGTTCGTGCCGTTGCGCGGGCGTTATGGTTGGGCCTGAGCGAACCAACGCCGCACTAATTCAATTTGAAAGCGGTAACCGCCATCTACGGCTTCAATGATGTCGCGCCGTAGGGCAATTTGCAAGTTTTCTTCAAACTTTTGTGGGCAGGCGTTGCGCCAGGTCTCGGCATCCAGGGTTTGGTTGGCGCCGCGCCTGGCTAGATGGATGAGCATTGGCTGTGCCGAGGGCGGGATTTGCCCATTTTGCATATCGGAAAAGAAGAAACTACCCGTTTCCAGGGTGCGCACGGCGGCAGTTTCCACATCGTCCAAAATTGCAAGGTAGCGTTGGGCGGCGGGTTGTTCGTTTTTGAGCGTTACGAGCTCATAACATATCATTTGCACCAGTTGTGGGTGACCGTGTGTTAATTGAATCATGCGATTTAGGGCGAGCGGGTCATATCGCAGTGGGAAGCCCGGCAATGGATATTGGATCAATTGATGCGCTTCGCCGGTTTCCAGGTAGCTTAATTTGATCACCTGGGTGTTGATCAAGTAGCTGGCCCAATCTCTCAACTCGGATAGATCGTGTGAGCAGGCAAACAAGAGTTTGAGGCGTGGACGGTGTTGAATGGTGTAGCGCAACAGGTCGAGGAAGGGGCGGGCTTCCATTTCGTCATGGTTTAGCAGGCTGCTTAGCAGCTCAAATTCATCCAGTTTGATCAGCAAGAATTTGTTCTGCTTTTCTAGCAGTTCTTCGGCCTGATTCAGCCAGACATTGATGTGGTAAAACGGGCGGTTTTCCATGTCCTTGAGCTGTAGAGCTGGCAGCAAAAAGCCGGTTTGACGTTTGGCGCTGTTGTGCATTTGTTCGCCCATGCGGTAGAAGAATTCGGCGTAATCGCTGCTGCCGCTCAGGCCCTGACAATCTACAAAACAAGGGACGATTTGGCTGGGAAGGACATTGCCCAGGTTGAGCAGCAGCGAGGTTTTGCCCATGCGCCGTTGCCCATAGAGCAGGATGGGTGGATGACGTGGGTCAAGGAGCAATTGTTCGATGCGCGAGATGATGTTGCCGCGCCCAACAAACATTTTCTGATCGCCTTGCAGGGGGGTGCCACAGACATAGGGGTTGGGGATGCTTTGTTGCGATTGATTCAGCGATAGCTCATCCAGGTAGGTGTTGAGGATGCGTAGCCAGCGATGGGCCAGGATGGCAAAGCGCTCAGCGTATGGATGGGAGGTGTTGCGTAATTCATCTTCCAGTTGTTTGAGGCGCAGGCGCGTTTGGCCAAGGATGGATCGGCTGTGGAATTCTGTGGTGTTGTGCAGTGCCATGGTGACATCGCGGCTGATTTCTATGAAAGCTTGTAGTTGCAGCTCGGGGAAATTTTGTACCAGGGTGTGGGGCTGTTGAGAAAAGTTGCCGATGCTGACAATATTGCGGCAATTGCCCATGGAACGGGCGACCAACTCGAGCCGGGTGGCTTGCACAGCCCATTGTTGTCTGCCCCCCGTCAGGTATTGCAGGGCTTGCTCGCCGATGGCGGGGAATTGCTCCATCGTCAGTAGCAGGTGATCGCGTAGCCCGCCCCACGGCATTCGTTGTAATTCATCCCAAAAGGCCGGGTGGAGATGCAACAAGCTGCGTTGTGGGCGTCTTTTTTCGATTTCAAACAACACTTTGCTGAAGATCAGCAAAGGCAAGTAGGATATGATCGGGCGCAGCCATGGGCTGGATAATCCGAGCGCCACGGCAACAAGGCCGACCAGAATGTTGGGTGTAATGGAAATAGAAACGCTGAAGATTTGATTGACCAGTGGCAGCCAACTGAGCGTCGTAAAAAGCGCGCCCAAAATTCCAGCCAGGCGCGGGCCTTGCAAACGGAACCCAAGGTTGGCAAACACGCTGAAGATCAGGCTAAAGAACACGCTGCCGCCCAGGCTGGCCCAGATGTAGATGCTGGGGTGATCGGGGGTGG
>Ga0208695_1001163_pt1 | contig 23041 bp, 11 predicted proteins | sample AD_UKC111_MetaG_FD_184449 | JGI IMG/M metagenome (GOLD analysis project Ga0208695, IMG submission 184449) | Active sludge microbial communities of municipal wastewater-treating anaerobic digesters from Hong Kong - AD_UKC111_MetaG (SPAdes)... | ecosystem: Engineered > Bioreactor > Anaerobic >...
TGTCATCGGCCAGCTAGCCATTTGCCATCTCCTCCTTGCTGTTAATGCTACCTTATGCCACTTCTGTCAAAGTTACAGCTACAACCAGTCACAACATGCCATTCATTTAATGTAAATTGCTACCTTTAAAAAATCAAACAACCAGCTAAAAGCCACAAAAGATTATGCATATTGCAGTTGCCGGTAACATTGGTTCGGGGAAAACCACGCTAACTAGCTTGCTTGCAAAATACTACAAGTGGAAGCCCCAGTATGAGGATGTGGATGATAACCCCTACCTGAACGATTTCTACGAGGATATGGAGCGGTGGAGCTTCAACCTGCAAATTTATTTCCTCAACAGCCGTTTCTCCCAGATTGTGAGCATTCACCGGAGCGGCGAGGATGTAATTCAGGATAGGACAATTTACGAAGATGCCCATATCTTTGCCCCCAACCTCCACCAGATGGGCCTCATGTCGAGTCGCGATTTCAACAACTACCTCAACCTGTTCAACCTGATGACCTCGCTGGTGAAGCCTCCCGACCTGCTCATCTACCTTAGAGCATCTGTTCCCACGCTGGTCAGGCAAATCCAGAAAAGAGGAAGGGAGTACGAGAAGAATATCCGGCTCGACTACCTGCAGCGGCTTAACGAGCGGTATGAGGCATGGATTGAAGGCTACAACCTCGGAAAACTCCTGATTATTGATGTTGACCACCTCGACTTTTCGGAGAAACCCGAAGACCTGCGCACGGTAATCAACAGGATTGATGCGCAAATCCACGGACTTTTCTGAAAAGTAGCAAGTCTTCCAAAAAGTAACGTATCGGAGCCTTTCGCTCCGGATGATAGGGTTAAACTTGCTTCAACAGGTTGGTAAGCGAAACCTTCTCGCCCATTATTTCCCTGAGCTTTGACGCAGGCACACGGTCCTGCTCCATGCTGTCGCGATAGCGAATGGTAACCGTTTCGTCGTCAAGCGTTTGGTGGTCAACCGTGATGCAGAATGGAGTTCCAATGGCGTCGTGACGGCGGTACCGCTTGCCAATGGTATCCTTCTCCTCATACTGGCAGGTAAAGTCGTACTTCAGGTCATCCATAATTTTACGAGCCATTTCTGGTAGTCCATCCTTTTTTACCAGCGGGAAAATTGCGAGGTTAACAGGGGCAAGGGCAGGCGGAATACGGAGAACAACTCTCTCGTCAGCAGTGCCGTCATCCTTGGTAAGCTTCTCCTCGGTGTAGGCAGCCGACATTACCAGCAAGAAGGTCCGGTCGAGCCCTATGGAGGTTTCTATCACGTAGGGAATGTAGCTCTCGTTGGTTTCCGGGTCGAAGTACTGCAGCTTCTTCCCGGAATGCTTCTGGTGGTTGCTCAGGTCAAAATCGGTGCGGGAGTGAATACCCTCAACTTCCTTGAAGCCAAATGGGAACTCGAACTCGATATCGGAGGCTGCATTGGCGTAATGCGCAAGCTTTTCATGCTTATGGAACCGGTACTTTCCATCGCCGAAACCCATGGCCTTGTGCCAGCGCATCCGCTTATCGAGCCAGTACTCGAACCATTTCATCTCCTCACCGGGCTTAACAAAAAACTGCATTTCCATCTGTTCAAATTCACGCATACGAAAAATGAACTGCCGGGCAACAATTTCGTTCCGGAAGGCCTTGCCAACCTGGGCAATACCAAAGGGGATTTTCATCCTGCCGGTTTTCTGGACGTTCAGGTAGTTAACGAATATCCCCTGGGCGGTCTCCGGACGCAGGTATATGGTGTTTGCCTCATCGCTGACGGAACCCAGCTTGGTTTCAAACATCAGGTTAAACTGCCTTACGTCAGTCCAGTTACGGGTGCCCGAGATGGGACAGGCAATTTCACAATCCTCAATTATTTTTTTTATCGCAGCCAGGTCATTCGCTTCAAGCGCCTGCACCATTCTCTGGTTTACGGTTTTGGCATGTTCCGACAGCTCAACCACACGGGGGTTGGTTTGTCGGAAAAGCTGCTCATCAAAACTATCTCCAAAACGCTTACGCGCCTTTTCAACCTCCTTTTCAACTTTTTCCTCCTGCTTTTGAATCCACTCCTCAATAAGCGTATCGGCACGGTAGCGCTTCTTGCTGTCCCTGTTGTCAATCAGCGGATCGTTGAAGGCGCTGGTATGCCCCGATGCCACCCAAATCTGGGGGTGCATGAAAATGGCAGAATCAATCCCCACAATGTTCTCATTAACCCGGGTCATGGCTTCCCACCAAAAGCGACGGATGTTATTCTTTAGCGCCACGCCATTTTGTCCGTAGTCGTACACGGCGCTCAAACCATCGTAAATTTCGCTGGAGGGAAACACAAATCCATACTCCTTGCAGTGGGATATTAACTTCTTAAAAAGATCATCCTGTGTCATATAGCAGCTGTATATTGTTAGCTAGGTAAGAGTAAACCGCAAAAGTAGCTCAAATTGCCATCCTGTCAAATTGAAAATTTACATCACCCGGAACATACTGCTCAGCACAATTAATCGTAAATCCCTGTAAGTAAGGCGGAAAGAAAAAGCAACCAGCACCGACGCTTCCATTCCTGGTTTGCAACTTGTATGAGCAGGGCATAAATTTACACCTGCATGTTGACTTTCATCCATTGTTTTGTAAATTGCAGGTAATTCACCCAGTTTTAGAATATGTTTACAAGGAAAGTTCCCGTTGCACTAGCCATACTTTGTCTTCTGGCTTTTCCGGTTCGCCCGAAAAGTTCTGAAGGCGACCTGCCTCAGGTATCCGAGGCCAGGGTTAAAGCAGCGGTTATCCTTAATATTGCCAGAGAAGTCAGGTGGCCAAACGAGAGGAGTATTGAAAACTTCAGGGTAGGGGTGATGGATGCCGATACCATCCTCCTCCACGAGCTACATAAGGTTGAGCCCTCATACCTCATCAGGGGGAAGCCCTTTAACACTTTTTACTTCTCCAATGAGAGCCAGCTGGAGAACATCGACATACTCTACCTTTCATCTGAATTCAGCAAAAACCTTTTTAGAGTTTACCGGGAGTTTGAAGGCAGGCCTACCCTAATCATCACCGACGGTGCCTCCGACAGGGCGCTAACCATGATTAACCTTACATACAATGCAGAAAAAAAGGCTATTGCCTTTGAGGTTAATCGCGAGAACATGGAATCACGCGGCTTCAGGGTTGGGCAGGAGCTGCTTCTGCTCGGCGGAAGCTACATGGATATCAAGGAGCTATACGTGGAAACCTCAAAACGGCTGAATGAGGCAACCTCCCTGATGGCCAAATACCAGGAAGAGCTGGATCAACTTGGACGCGAACATGATGAATACCTGCTCCAGGTTGAAAAATTAGAAAACCAGCTGGCCAACCTATCCGATGAGCTCAAAAGGACTGAGCAGGACTACAGCAACTTAACCCTAAGGCTGCACGATAGGGACAGCTTGCTGGGCGTTCGCAACAGGGAGCTCCAGCTAAGAATTAACGAGAGCACCCTGCTGCAAGGGTTAATTCAAACCCAGCTCGATTCCATTAAAAATTCTTCAACCCTCCTCGATTCGCTAAACCAGCTGGTAGCCGAAAAACAAAAAGAACTACAGGCCCAGCAAAACCTCATTAACAACCAGGGGCAGGTAATCACGGAAAAGGAGTCCACCATTCTCCAGCAGCAGCGGAAATGGTACATCACCCTGATTTTGCTTTTGGGTGTTTTATCAAGCCTGATTTTTGCCTCTATTTCATACACCACCAAGCGGAGAATGAACCTGCGGCTTGAGAATCTTGTTGAGGAGCGCACCCGGGAGCTAAATGCCAGCCGGGAGCATTTTAAAAATTTATTTGAAAACTCCCCCGTAGCCATGATAGAGCTGAACTTTTCGGCCCTGAAAGATTTCTCATGGCAATCCGATAATGGCAAGGTGGATATCGACAGCATGAGCAATGAGGAGTTCTCAGCACTTATGTCCCGTGCCCTTACCTACTCCAGGGTGGTTGATGCTAACAACGCCGCCATTAAACTTTTTGGCTATGCCGATAAAAAGGACTTCATGGAGAATCCCTCCAAAACGCTAACCTTCCAGTCGCTGGTTGATTACCGGTCGCTGGCCAAACTCTACTTTAATAACCAGCCCCTTGCAAAGTTTGAAACTACCAGGCAAACCACTTCAGGCGAAACTATACATGCTGTTTTTGAATGGCTCGTGCTTCCCGGCTACGAAAATACCTACGAGAGGGTTCTTTTGGCTATTACCGATATTACTGCCCTTAAAAAGTATGAGAAGGAGCTTACCCGGCACAAAGATCATCTGGAGGAAATTGTTCTGGAACGGACCAGGGAGATTATCAAGCTGAATGAGGATTTGACTTCCACCAACGCCGAGCTGAAGCAGAAAACCGAGGAGCTTACACAAACCATTCAAAAGCTGGGCGAAGCGCAGAATCAACTTGTACGTTCAGAAAAATTGGCCTCGCTGGGTATGCTCACAACGGGAATAGCCCATGAAATTAACAACCCCCTAAACTACATAAGCGGCAGCCAGCAGGCACTAGGAACACTTCTGGAGGAAATGTGGAAGCTGCTTAACAGCTACCGCGATATTATTGCAACCAAGCTTACCAGCGACGTTTTAATAAACATCGAAAAGGAGCACAACCAGAATATCAACGACCTTTACTTCTCCATGAAATTCCTGCTCTCCAATATTGAAACGGGCATCAGCAGGGCCAACTCCATCGTTAAAAGCCTGAGGGTGTTTTTAGGTGAAAGCAGCCAGGAAATGGCCGAATATAGCATTCCCAATGCGGTTGGAAGTATTCTCACCATTTTAAAATCATCCTACTTTGGTAAGATCAGAATTACCGAGGAGTACTCCCCAGACCTGCCACTCATCCACTGTAGTGCAGAGGGGGTTAACCAGGTTATCATGAACCTGCTCACTAATGCCATTGATGCTATTCCCGAAAAGGGCGAAATAAATATCACAGCTACCTACGAAGTTGACGACGACTGCATAGCTGTGCAGGTTAGGGATAACGGCGTGGGAATAGCGAAGGAAAATATCGACCGGATATTCGACCCCTTCTTCACAACCAAGGAAACCGGCAGCGGAACAGGGTTAGGGCTTTACCTGGCATATAACATCGTGATTGCACATCATGGCTCCATCGAGGTGGATTCTGCTGAAGGAGTTGGAACAACCTTCACCCTTCGGCTGCCACGCATGGTACCAAACGGGTTGGAGCTACCCAGCTAGGCTCGCGTGGCGGACTAGCGCCTGCCTAATCACCTCCTCCAGCTCGGCTTTTTTCCAAGGTTTCATTATATACCTGAATATCAACTCCTTATTAATAGCCTGAAGCATAACATCCGATTCCATGAAGGCGGTAAGCAGTATGCAAACCCGAGCGGGGTTATCGCCCTTAACCTTTTCAATGAACTCCAGCCCGTTCATCACGGGCATCTTTAAGTCCGACACAACCACCTTTATCGGTTCACCTTTTAAAATTTCCAACCCCTTGATGGCCGAGTTGGCCACTACCACATCATACTCGTTGCGAAAGTTAATCTTGAACAGCTCAAGGTTAATGGTTTCATCGTCAACATAAAGAATTTTCTCCTTACCGTCCATGTTACCCGAGAGTTTTTATCAATATAAACAAATTTACTAAAATTTAGCTTACAAGGTTAATCGGAATGATGATTTTTAAACCTTTTATAAAAGACGATTAATGAAAAGGCTACGCCGGAAAGGTTACAAATTAAGTCGTACGGGTTGTAGGTACGCGATGGGATTTTCAGCTGGCAAACTTCCACCAAGGCTGCTGTTATCAAAAAAAAAGGAAATAGAATTACCGGTTTAATGCGTAGGTTGGCCAGCGAAGCAGCGGCAGTCAACATCGCAAAAATCAAAAAATGCACCAGGTAATCGGTATGGAAATGAAAACCATCAAAGGGAACAACCGGAAGGCTAAAGTGTAAAGCTGCAGGAATTAAAAGGGTAATAGTAACCCAACCTAACAGTATAAGGGATAACTTCACCCACTTTACACGCCATAAATTTTTCATGGCTCAAATATGACGAAAAAAATACATTTTGGTAGCAGCACAGGTAAAATCAGCGGTAACAAGTAAATATTTGTCACCATTAAAACCCTGTTTCCTAAACACTTAGCCTGTTGTGGGTTTTTACCGTTAGCTTATTCATGGGGGATTTCTTCCCATCAACCTTTATCCTCGTTCTTCAGCCCCAACGGGGGAAAGCATTCTCTGCAATGCTCGTAAAGGCAGGAATCGTTGAAAGTTGCTGGAATAAGTAAAACGGCATAAAAGCCGGACCCGCAAATGGGCAGGTGGCTTAAATCCGCCAGCAGGCGGACAAGTTCCGCCAGGAGGCGGACAGGTTCTTGAATCTTGAATTATCTTATCCTTTAACCTTTATCCTTGTATTAACCTTTATCCTTTTCTTCCTTGCTAGAACCTGTTCAGCCAGCGGTAGCGGCGGGCGCTGTCGCCAAGCTTCAGGCCGATCATCAGCTCGTGGGAGCCAGCACTGGAGATATTCGATACGTCGGAAAAGTTGTAGTCGTAGGCGTAGCCAAAGTAAAACTGCTGGTACTTCATACCAATCATGGTAACAACCGCCCCCGATGTGCGAACCGAAACCCCAACCCAGTAGTTATCCTTGTAGTAGCCCTTTACGTTGAAGTCGGCATTCAGCTGTAGGCGTTCGGTAGTGGTGAACAGAATGGAGGGCTCAATGGCATAGTCGCTCCGGTAGGGCTGATACCTGTAACCCCCAACAATGTAGTACTGCCGTAAAAGCCGGTAGGCGGTTTCGGAGTTTCCTCCGCCAAACTGGATTGAACTTTGAAACAGCGAGGTGATGGATAGCCCGGCATAGAAGTTATTACCGCTAAACAGAACCCCCACGTTGGCATCGGGAGCAAACTTGGAGGTTTTGCCCACCAGCAGCATGTCGTTCTCCTGGGTGTAGCCATCCTGGCTGGTAACGTTGGCCTTGAACTGAAAAGCCGATATGGAAGCCCCAAAGCTAAGCTGGTAGTCGCGCATGTAGATGTGGTAGGAGTAGGTTCCCTGAAAACCTGTGCGGTGAATTCGGCCGTTATTGTCGTTAAACACAAAAGCGCCCAATCCAACTTTTCCGCTAGGACGGCGACGGCGAACCCTTGACCTCACGAGTCGGCTGCGGTTGCGGAAGCTGGTTTTCAGTATGCGCGTTTGAGCGCTCAGCGCATAGGTGCTGGGAGCATCCGAGTAGCCCATCCACTGCTGACGAGCAGTGAGGTTGATGGCAGTAACCCCCTCGGCACCGGCAACAGCCGGATTTACCAGGAAAGCGTCGAGCATGTACTGACTGTAGAGGGGTTGCTGCTGGGCCATTGCCCTGCCCGTTAAGCATACCACCCCAACCACCACCATCATTCCTACTTGCCTTGCTTTCATTTGCGTAATTATATGTTGTAAATTTATAAAAACCGGTGTGTTTCGCCCCTTCGGGGCTTTTGCTCCCTCACTCTTCAAGTTCTCCGTTCCAAATCAAATTCGCCCCCTCGGGGCTTAAGGTTAGGATGAATATCGCCCTTAACAACCTTGACAAGTTTTTTTCCTTCTTCCCTTTACCCTTTTTATCCTTTATCCTTTATCCTTTTCACGGGGCTACCTCACAATCGTCACGCTTCCCTTGTACTCGTACTTCTTGTCGCCAACGGTGAAGACGATGATGTAGTGGTAGGAATCCATCGGTAGCTCACGGCCACCAATATCCTTGCCATTCCATGGCTGGTAGAGCCCGTCGTGCTTCCACACCATCTTACCCCACCTGTTGAACACCTTCACGGAGATGTTGTTGATGTAGCCGCGGAGGTCCTGACCCTGGTAGGGTGCGGGGAACTCCCACTTGTCGTTTACGCCATCGCCGTTGGGTGTAAAGGCCGCCGGTATGCGGAGCTTGCTGTAATCGGCTGCGCCGATGTTGATGGAGTCAGAGTTCTCGCAGCCGTTGATGTCGGTAACCTTCACCCAGACAAACAGGTCGCCGCTCTGCCCATCAACGGTGATGGTGGGTGTGATGTCGCCCGTGCTCCAGCTGTAGAAGCTAAAGTTGGGATCGTAGGCATCGAGGGTGAGGGTTTGGGAGGCGAAGAGCACGGTATCCTGGCCCAGGTCAACCAGGGGAAGGGGGTGAACGGTAACCTCGGATATGTCGTAGGAGCAGCTGTAGCTGCTGTTCACCAGCCTTACAAGGAATGTTCCGGACTCGCCGGTGTAGTAGAGCTGGTTGGTGCTGCTGTCCTGCCACAGGTAGCTGGTGTAGCCGCTACCGGGGTCAAGGGTGGCAATGCTGCCGAAGCAGATGCCCTGCTGGTCGGGGATGTTGTTCTCGATGGGGATGAAGATTTCGGGGGAGTTGAGCACCACGTCCTGCCGGTAGGGTGTGCCGGTGCAGCCGTAGTCGGTGTGCTCGGTAACCATGAAGGTGTAGGTACCGCCCTCCAGGTTCTCGCTCCAGGCCACCTCAATGGAGTCGCCTCGGGCCAGAATGGTGTATGCCGAAGGGGGCAGCAAGTTACCATGCGGATCGGTGATAACCCACTCGAAGTCGGAAATGCCGTTGAAGCCCTTCACCCCGTACCTCTCGTTTGTGCCCACGCAGGCCATGGGCAGGTCCTGCCCCTGCGCCCGGGGTGTGATGCCGGTGAGAGCGAGCAGTGCCGCCAGCGCCAGTATGGGGGTAAGCCTTTTCAATGCTAATGCGGGTGTTGATAAAAAACAGGTGAAAAAAAACAGGGTTTAACCTAAACCCCGGCAGGCCATACAGCCTGCCAGGGTTGAAAAAACAGGTATTTATACTATGCTTCTAGTATCTAAATGCATTAGGAATATGGTAAACAGGACCGGTAACAGGAGCAGGGTTAACGATAAATACCACCTGGTTGTCGGTGAAGGCGTAGGAAATTAATCCATCAATGAAGTCCGATTTGTGGCTGATTGCAGAGATGATACCATCTGCAGCAGTACCAGCATCGCTGGCATCATGGAATGTATAGGTGTAGCGGGTGCGGTGGTTATTTTTAACAGCTAATGCAGAAGAGTTGAAGGTGTAGGTGAAGTTAGGGGTTGTACCTCCAATTTCATCTCCATGGTTAGCCTTTCCAGTAATGGGGAAATCGACAAAAGCAGAATTGGAGCTTACATTTACTATGACTCCGCCAGAACCATCAATCTCATCAACAACCTCCTCCACGCTGAAGGCATAGGCTCCCAAAGCGTTTGGAACATTTTCTGTAATGTTAAGAGTAATTGCTTGTGCAGGTTGGTCGCCGCAGAAAGCGGTTGCATCGGCCGTGGGGCAGGTTGCAACAGGGGCTGCAACAACATGGATGGTAGTAGTTCTGGGACTAGCATCCTCACAACCAATCAGGGTGTTTAGCTCGGTTGCAGCAACCGTATAATTTCCTACCCCAGGGTTGGTGAATTCCACCCAGTTCTGTGCTGCGGGTGTGTTATTTAGCGGATTGCCTGTCAGGCCTGTGTAAACAAACCTCCACTGTGAGTTTGCACCCAGGTTAGCGTTTGTAGCTGGAACGTAGGAAGGGCTGTAGATGGGGTCGGGCAGCACGTAGAGTTGGAAGGTTCGATCTACAGTCTGGTACATCTCAACCGTTTCATCCTCGCTGTAGTTGGTTAGAATCTGTGCAAACGCACCGGTGAACATGAACATGGCGGTAAGCGTCAGCGCCATTTTTAAAAGAGTTGATTTCTTCATAGCTGTAAAAATTAAATGGTTAATTGTTAAAAAAAAATTGTTGTTTGCTTATCTTGGTTAGGCGCCCCGGCGGGGGGCTAAATCATAACACTTCCACTGCTAGGGTGGCTCCCTGTTGCAGCCAAAGGCCGCCACGCTGCTTATGTAAGGGGTTGCCACCATAAATTTTAGCGGGCAAAGTTACACTTTAAAAAGTCCACACAAAACCCATTAACGGCGATTGACCTAAAAGGTTGGGGTAATTGTGGCATACGTGCCCGGGGTTTTGATGAAGGGGTATTTTAAGGGGGTGAACGTAAACGGGGGCACCACCACAACCACAAGCCAAGCTAAAAGAACGCCAATTGCCTTTATGCAACAATAGTACCATTGGCTGTAATTGTTTGTTTAGCTGTTGTTTACATGGTTTAAGGCGGGTATGGTGGTGGGTTGGTTGCCCGAAAACGGGGTACCGGTGAGCTCCCCCCGCCCGAAAACGGAGAGGCGGAGCCAGGTACTAGTCCGCCCGCTGGCGGACCATATCCTACCCCCGGCGGACAGTATCCGACTCAGTTCGGCTAAGGCTGTAAACAAATAGAAGTAACGAAAGTTGGGCGGCGGTTGCCTTTCCGGCAACTGACGGACACCGCCGTCCGTCTATTTTAGCTGGTTGCACCAGCAAAAACCAGGCAGGAACCTAAGTCCCCGTTGGGGCTGAAAAATTTTGAAAATTTGAAATGAAGCCATAGATACCCGTTAAAAGCTGCCTGGCTGTCAAAAATTTAGGTTTAAAAAGCGGCATCGTCCGGTGAGCCGAAAAACAAGCGTAGGCGGCGTGGAAAAAATCTGCTGTTCGAAGCGCCGAGCGAAGGGAGGCGCAAGTTCAGATTTTTTAGCCGCCAAGCGTAGCTTTTTCGAGCGAGGCGGACGCAGCCTTGACCTTTTTTGCATACTTTTTTGTGTTAACCGAACCGCCGCCAGGCGGTGAGCTCGCCGAACACCATAAAAAATGAACTAGAGGTGAGGCAACCAAAAAAGTATGTGGGGTTTGGGGCAAAGCCCCAAAGCTGCTTGTTAAAAGACTAAAGGTCTGTCAGACTTCACCGAGCGAGAGGAAAACGTACACGTAGATTTTGTAATTCGGGCAGAGCCCGAAGCAATAATTCGACTGAGGCATATAGCCTCAGCCGAACGAGGACCACTACATAGGTACGACGAAGTCGCAGACTTCGCCGAGCGATGGAAAACGTACACGTAGATTTTGTAATTCGGGCAAAGCCCGAAGCGATAATTCGACTGAGGCATATAGCCTCAGCCGAACGAAGGGCGTTGCCCCTTGCTATTTATTCCGCCCCGTTGGGGCTGAAGAACAGAAACCTCGCCCGGCGTAGTTTTGTGCGTTAGGATTTATGCGTAGGGTAGCTATGTCGTGGCTAAAGGACAACTTGCAGCTGCCTTGCCGTAAGGCAAAGTTTGTTGCTTATTAGCTGTTTGCAGTCAGAGACCGCTACTTAGATACGACGAAATCGCAGACTTCACCGAGCGAGAGACTTTCGATGGAAAACGTACACGTAGATTTTGTAATTCGGGCAGAGCCCGAAGCAATAATACGACTGAGGCATATAGCCTCAGCCGAACGAAGAGCTTGAAACAGCTGCTCCTGCCCGCAGCTATTTTCCGGCTTCTTCATGTAAAATGTCCGAATTCGAACAAGTGTGCACTTTCTGTTTAGCGTAAATACTAGTAAATGAGTTGAATAACCAATATGGCATGGCTGTTGTTAAAATTACCAGGATAAATCGCTCTGCTTATCGTATGGCTGATGCTGTTCGTCGTAGCATGGAGGTAGTTTATCAACTAGTTTGCCCGAAGGTTGGATATTTATGTAAATTTGCGGTTAGCTGAGCGGTCAGAGACCGCTACTTAGATACGACGAAGTCGCAGACTTCACCGAGCGAGAGGAAAACGTACACGTAGATTTTGTAATTCGGGCAGAGCCCGAAGCAATAATTCGACTGAGGCATATAGCCTCAGCCGAACGAGGTTTAAAACAGGCAGGTTTGCTTAGCCATATAATGGGGTTTAATGATGTTGACAAAAGTTTCGTGCAAAACGAATTTGGTCAACCTGGCTGCAAAACGAATCCAACATGCAGGTAAATATTTTAAAGTCGTTATAAAGAGGAATTACACATACGCAGCTCCATTTTATAAACCAGAAATAAACGTAGCTTATGGTAGGAATATATATTAAAAACCACAATATTTTAATTGTTAAGGCTCTTGCCCTTATTTCAATAATGCTCTGCCTGAGCCTTCAGGGTTTTGCCCAGAAAACCTGGGACGGCGGAGCAGGAACAAGTAACTGGGGCGATGCAAATAACTGGAATCCAAATGGAGTGCCTACGGCAGGCCAATCAGTTACTATTGGTCCTGGTTATAATATTACTGTTAATGGTAATTATAGCTGTGCTTCCATAACATTCTCAGGTACTTCAGCAACTAATTCAACATTAACAGTTAATAGCGGATGCACACTTACAGTTAGTGGAAATGTTGTATTAAATGGTGCAGCCGGCAATAATACCCTATGCGCTATTGCTGGTGGTGGCACACTTAGCTGCTCTTCAATTATTGTAGCTCCAAATGACCCTGGTCCTTCTGGAAATAGAACATATACCATAACAAGCACAATTGACTCTTTAATCATTAGCAATAATGTTAACATTAATTCATGGAGAGGTAGTAATAATAGCAGGCTCGGCAATAGCAGTTTTATAATAACTTCAGGTAATGTTATTGTTGGTGGTTCTATTGTTACATTCAATGAGAATGCAAATAATACATCTACTTTTACACTGGATAATTCCAGTCCTGTTTTGATTCTTAATGGTTCAACTCCTTTTAATATATCCACTACAGGAACCAGCACTATAACGTTAAACGGAACGGGTGCTAATGTTATATATAATAATGGCGCCCAGTCAATTGGAGCTTATACCTACTATAATCTAACTGCTTCAGGGGGAGGCACTAAAACCCTTTCGGGGAATGTTACTGTAAATAATATTCTTAATCTCTCCAGTGGAAATATCAGTCTTGGTTCGTCAGGTTCCAACCTGACCATTGCATCAAACGGCTCCATCACAGGTTCTTTCGACAATACACACATGATTGTATGCGACGGTACGGGAAGTCTTGTTAAGCAGGGTACTGCTGCCTCCAATTTTGTAATGATATATCCTGTAGGGACAGGCACACATTATACTCCTTTTGAGATTACCTCGCTTACAGCAACAGTTACAGGTACAGGAAGTGTTTCTGTGAGTGCTGAAGCCGGAACCGCTACTGGCCCTCCATCTGCAAATTCCACTGATCTTCAAAAATACTGGATTGTTAGTACTAATAATCTTACTGTTTCAGGTACTGATTTAAAAATGACCTATATTAATCCCGATGAGGTGGGTACAGGAGGTGATCAGAGTAGTTATGTTCCTCATGTATATAGCAATGGCTCATGGATTATGCCATCAGGAGGTAGTGGCGGAGGAATTAATCCTATGACTGTTATGGGCTCATCTATACTTGCGGGACAATGGACAGCCCGCGAAGCCCCCATAACCTATTACAGCTATCAATCTGGCGATTGGGGCACTGCTCTTACATGGACTACCGATCCTTCTGGTACACTTTCTGTTAATCCTGCTGTACCGGGAGCACTTGATAGAGTAGTAATATTAAATGGACGAACCGTTACTACTTCTGTAGCACGAACAGTTTTATCATTGCAGATTAATGAAGGAGGCAAGCTTGATATAGGTGCTACAACGGGTCACCACTTTGGTGATGTAAGGGGCAAGGGTTTACTGCGTTTATCAACAGCTACTTTTCCAGGCGGAAGTTTTACTGATTTTGTTAGTGCTGAAGGGGGAACGGTGGAATATTACAACTTAAATACAAATATTAGTACCTCTCAGATGGTTTATAATAATTTGATTATCTCAAACTACACTGCATCAAACAATTCGGTGTATTTGAATAATACTACTAATCCTACAAATTATACAATTAATGGTAATTTTACAATAATAGCGAATGGAAGTGGTTCGCTTACCTTTTACATAGGAAGTGCAACTGCTTCTGATAATTTAATTAATCTTACAATTTATGGCAATTTGTCAGTAAATTCCAACTGTAATATAAGGGTAAGTAATTTTGCATCCGGACATGCTATTCCAAATCCTAATTCTACTCCATTACCTGCTTATCCAGTTCATTCAATATACCTGTATGGAGATCTTATTAATAATGGTTCTATTAGATTTACCGGATTACCCTCTCCAGTCATTAATGGTTATTATACATTAACTACAACTCGCTATAACGGAGTAAATTATGGAGCTGTACAGGTTTATTTTAGAGGCTCATCCAATAATGTTGCTCAGCTGAATGGTACAACCGATTTTTACAGATTGATAGTTGAAAAAGGGGTTGACCAGACATACACTCTGGAAATTAATTCAAGTAATACTTCCAACTTTGCATTATATGGGCCTAATAATCAGGGGCAGAATACTTTTGATGGAGGTCCTGATGGTTATGGCTATGGGGTTTATTATAAGGCGCTTTTCTTGCATTATGGCACATTAAAACTAAATAATAATATTAATATACCCTCTTTATCAGAAGGAGGACAGGATTTTAACCTGTTACCTACAGCTGGCTTATGGATAAATGGCGCAAATGTCTCTACAACTCTTACAGGTATTAACGGAACCGGTTATCAGGCAGCTACACTTTATGGGAAGTTAAGAATTAGTGCTGGATCATTTAGTACTGGAGATGCTGCGGGTATTGTTTTAGGCACATTAGGAACCCCTTTTATTATGGTTGAAGGGACAGGAACACTCGATGTTAGTCAGGCATGGGCTGCTGTTGGCGGTGGAAATATTATTACCTACTACCAAACAGGGGGTACTGTAAATATTCGATTACAGGGTGAAAATCATGATGGACCAATGCTTGGATTAAATGACCCCAGCAATGTATTTATTATGACAGGAGGAACTTTGAATTTTACCAATGTAACTTTTATTGGGGGAGGAACCTGCACACAAATAATGGATTTACGCTCCAACTCAAATAATTTTAATGTAGGAGGGGATGCTACAGTTAACTTTAATTTGCCTTCGGGTTATACATACACTGTAAACACTACTGTTCCCTTTAATAATTTGAACATAACACGGCGTACAGGAACGGGGACTGTCACCATTCAATTTCTTAACACAAGTAGTACTAATGTTACAGTTAAGAATAATTTGCTTGTTGGTGATACTACCGTCCTCGATTTAGCCACCAATACTCTTAATTTATCTGTTGGGGGTAATTTTACACTTAATACTTATGCTACCTATTCTCCTGGAACAAATACTACTACATTCAATGGATTTGCTGGACAGGTATTTACTAACAATGGTACTATTACTTCCGGCCTCTATAATATGGCAGTTACCAACAGAAGCAATACTAATATATCGCAAAACTTAACCGTCAGAAACAATTTAGCCATAGATGACAGTTGTTTTCTGCAGGATATGGGACGTACTATAAGTGTGGGTGGAAGTATTACCAATTCAGGCACTCATATCAGTCAGGCTTCTGGTAGCATTACCCTTACCGGCAATACGGCACAGACCATTGGAGGCGATGGTAATGGAGCTTTTGGCAATTTAAATATAAATAAAACTGGTGGTTCGGTTACAATGGCTGCCAATCAGCGAATTAACGGAAACCTTCGTCTTGCAAGCAATTATATTCTGGATATTAGTGCTTACAAACTTACTTTTTCTTCAGCATCTAATATTTATGATGCATTAACTGGTACGGGAACTGCTTTTAGCGGTACTAAAATGATTCGCACTGCTGGTAATATGAGCGATGGCGGAGTTAGTAAGGAATTTGGCTCAACTTCTCCATTTCTTTTCCCAATTGGTACAGCAAGCGATTATACCCCGGCCACCATCCAATTTTCATCAGCTCCTTCCACATGGGGAACTGTTAATATTAAACCTGTTGCACGTTATCAGAATTACGTTACCTCATCGAATTCACTCGATTATTACTGGAAAGTAACGAGTACGGGTTTCTCTGGTGTGCCTGCCAATTCAGTTTCTCATACTTATCGTTATGTCACTGCCGATATAAGAGGTACCGAAGCCAACTATATCCCTGGAGTTTATAGGCCCTATAGCTGGACATACATTAATGATATTGCACAGGTAGTGGATGCCAGCAATGAAATCCGTTTCTGGAATATTAGCGATGTTGACGGTGATTACACAGCTGGTGAAATATCAGCATTTGGCACTGTTAAGGTTTTTTATAGTCGACAGAATGGCAATTGGGAAGATGTAAATACATGGTCATCGGTAAGTGTGGGAGGTCCAGTGGATGGAGCTTTACCAGGTGCTTCCAATCCTGTTGTCATAGGCGATGGAAATACTTTGAACCATACTGTTACGATAACTGCAAATAATAAAACAACAGGAGGATTGGAAATCAGATCAGGATCAGTACTTGACATTGGTACTACCACAGGACATAATTTTGGAGCTTTGCCTGATAGTAAGGTATTGGGCACAGGGAAAATTCGTATTTCCTCATCAGCCGGAACAGCAACTTTTCCTGCAGGCGACTTTGGGAATTTTTTAAGTAGCGGCGGAGGTACAGTTGAATATTACACTACAGGAACTACCAATTTTACACTCCCAACTTCAAAAACCAGCTATAATAATCTGATTATTTCTCCTGCAAATGCGCAAACCATAACTTTTCCAAATATCAATTTACGTATTTATGATGATTTGCAGATAAGTGGAACAGGTACAGGTGTTGCTCGGCTTAATTCTGCTGCCGCTCAAACACTGACAGTCGATAGTAACCTGATTGTCAATGGTGGAATATTGCGCTTTATGAATAATAACAATGCCCAGACGGTCAATGTAAATGGCGATATAAACATTGCTTCGGGGGATACCTTTGATGTATCAACTTCCTCAAATGCTACCAATATTCTGAATATTTATGGAAATTTAAATAACAACGGTATTTTCGATATGTATGGCAGTAATACTGCTCGTGTTACAAACGTTTATTTTAAGGGGGATGAAAATAAAGTTATATCTGGTACGGGAACCAATGAGTTTAATTACCTGTATGTTGATAAGGGAAGTTCACGAAATACTATCCTGAATGTTACAGCAAATAATCTGACATTGCAGGGAGCAGGGACAGCGCTTATTCTAAACAATGGAACATTTCGTGTTTCGAATTCTAATCTAAATATGACTCTTTCTACTACAGGTGCATTTACTGTTCCCAGTACAGCTTCCCTTTCGGCCTATGATGGAACTGTTAATATAGGTACTACTAATAACGCAGGTGATTTAATATTGAATGGCCGTCTTGAGATAATTAACAATGGAAAGGTAAATATCGGACAGTCGGGTCAGAACTTAAACAATGACATAGAATATGCTTCAGGCGGAAATCCTGAAATTATTGTTGCCGATAATGGCTATCTATTTGTAAATGGACAGATCAGGAGATCACTGACAATTTCATCCGGTTCATTAAATTATTCTCAAAGTGGAAATTCAACAGTAATTATTGATGGGCGAGCTGCCAGTAATACCCGGGCAATGTTTGAAATATTAAATGATGGCATTTTCAATATGTCGGGAGGAACACTTACCATTTCACGTAATTTTAACAATGCTTCATACAATGAACTATATATAAATCCTGCTTCCTATGCAGTTACGGGAGGCACTGTTCGACTGGGTTCGGCAGCTGCTGCCTCAGGTTCATCCTTTAACTTTGTTTCTTTGGCACCATTATGGAACCTCATAATTGATGCTACTACAACCACAAAAATTGCCAATTTGCGTGTATCTTCTTTGAATGTTTTAAATAATCTCACTATTGAAGGAAATTCAGAATTTCATGCCAATAGCTTTGATGTTAACATAGGAGGAAATCTTGTTAATAACAATCTTAATTCAGGTTCAGGTATTTCAAACGGAGGATATCAACCAGGATCATTAACTCAAACAACCACATTTAATGGTAGCTCTAATCAGTCAATTACAGGAAATGGTGCTAACCTCACCAATTTTGGCAATCTGGTTATCAATAAAACAGGCACACTTAATCTTGCATCCAATAGTAATGTTCGGGTAAATAATAATTTTAGCCTGATTTCAGGTACTCTGAATGATGGAGGTAATAATATTACCATTATTGGTGATATCTATAATTCTTCAGATCATACCAGCCCTCTTTCTACCGGGGGAATTATCCTTAATGGCTCCTCTAAACAGCAAATATCAGGTAATGGAAATGGTACTTTTGGAAATGTTCAGATTAACAACTCTGTTGGCGTTAATATGGTTGATAATTCTACTATTAATGGGGTTCTTACCTTTACCGTTGGAAATCTATATATTGATGATTATCTGCTCACTCTTGGTCAAAATGCCTCTATTGGTGGCACGCCCAATGTAAACTGTATGATTTTGTTGAATGGAGTAATAAGCGATCAGGGGGTTAAGAAATTATATCCTTCAGGAGCTTACGATTTTACATTTCCTGTTGGGGTGAGTGGTAAATATACCCCGGCAAGATTTAATGTAACTTCTAATGGAGCTGCAGGAAATATCACAGTACGGCCAATCAATTCTAAGCATTCTGCCTTGATTGGTGGAGGCACATCAAATTATCTAAGCTATTACTGGTTTGTAACTTCCAGTGGTTTTAGCAATCCTGTTGTTGAACATACCTATTATTATGATGATGGTGATGTACAGGGAGACGAAAATACTTATGTTGCAGGGCGGTTTTTTGAAAATACCTGGACACCCACATATTTATCAAGTGACAATACTATAAATGCCTCATTAAATACTATTAACATTTTACCTTCAGGAGGCGTTAATTATATTGATGGAGAATATACCGCAGGTGATGCACCTAATTTTGTTAATTTACCAATATATTACAGTCGTAATGCTACACTGGGAGGTAACTGGACCGACCCCAATGCATGGACATTAAGTTCAGATGGTTCCGGTGGCCCAGCACCTTCATATCCACAAGGTAATCCGGTAGTTATTCTTTCTGGACATACTATTACTATGAATTCTAACAGTCAAAACGTCTATTCTGTTACTATTAACGGTACACTAAAAATAGGAACTACTTTATATCATAATCTTGGTCATATTCGTGGCGGTGGCACTTTACAAATTACAAGTACCACCCCTGGTACAGACGGTGTTTTTGTTTTTCCTGGTGGAGAATTTGATGATTTTATGAATAATACATCGAGTACTATTGAATTGACCAATAATACTGCAACGCCTGCCTATTTGCCTCTTAAACCTGGAAATGATTACAAGCCCTATCAGCATGTAATATTCTCAGGAAGTGGAATTAAATATGTTAGTGCAGACGATTTGAAAGTCCTTGGTAATTTGATAATCAACGGGGGTACTCTGGATAATACTAAATACAATAAAAATATTACTGTTCTTGGTAGCTGGACAGACAATATAACAACAGCCTCAGGTGGATTTGTTCCAGGTACAGGGACAGTGTACTTCAGTGGTACAGCCGCTCAGACTATGACTGTTACCAATGGTTCTACTACCGAACAGTATTATAATCTAAGTATAAATAACCCTGCAGGATTAACAATTAATGGCGGTGGTCAGGTTGCTGTTGGTCAATATCTTTATCTTACCAATGGAGTAATTACCACCAATGCTACAAACTTGCTAACTCTTACAAATACCAGTACCTCAGCTGTAGTGGGTGGTGGTAGCGCTTCGTTTGTTAATGGTCCATTAAGAAAAAATATTCTTTCAAGTTCCTCTTTTAATTTTCCTGTAGGTGATGCTTTAAGATATGGTAATGTATATATTTCACCAGTTTCTACTGGAGGCTATTATACAGCACAATACTACAATCACAATCCTGCAAATGAGGGAATGGATCCCGGCAGTAAGATTAATCCTATAGACGTTGTTAGTAACACAGAATACTGGAGAATAAATGGGCCTGCCGGGGCAACTGCCAATGTGCGTATTCGATGGGATTCGGAAAGTGGAATAATTCCACCCGATGCAGGGAGTAGAACTAAATTGCGTATTGTAGAGTGGAATGGAAGTGCATGGGAAAACCGTGGAAATGTTATCAATGATGGCGGCGTTAGTTCGGGCACTATTCAAACAAGTGCTGTTGTAGCCATTAACGGGAATCATTATTTTACTATCGGGGTTGAAAGCCTTCCTACGGCAACTATAACCAGCGGTAATTCAAGTATTTGTGATGATGGCTCCTCAACAAGCATAAGTATTGATCTTACCGGTGTTGCACCCTGGTCAATTAAATATAAGGTAAATGGTGCCAATGAAACTACTGTCAATAATATTGCAGTTTCTCCCTATATGCTGGTAGTTTCAAATGCTATTGAACCACTGGCATCTGGAAGTCCTGGCAATTATGTATTCAATGTGTCATACGTACGCGATGCAACAGGAAGCACAGGAGTTCGTGATTTTACTAAAACAGCTACTGTTACCCTTAATGAATCACCTAATCCGGTTGTTACTGGCAATACTACAGCTGCCATAAATGAAAATAATGTTATTTATTCAACACCAAATGTTTCAGGACATACCTACTTATGGTCATATAGTGGACCTTCCGGGACAACTCATAACGGCGTGTTGACAAATAATACACTTAATATGCACTGGGGTAGTGTTGCAGGCACAGGCTGGGTGAGAGTAACAGAAACTGCCACTACTGGAGGTTGCAGTACAACGACAGATTATTATTATGTAACTATCACTGATATTCCAAGTCCACATGTTACCGGCCCAACTCCCGTTTGTAATCAGGTTACAGCAACCTACAGCACTCCACACGTTGGCTCTCATACTTATTCGTGGAGCTTACCACTTGGTGGCGGTTCTATTATAGGTAGCAGCACTCTTAATAGCGTTGATGTGCAATGGACTTCAACAGGAACTTTTGAGCTGAAGGTTCAAGAAACAGGTTCCGTTCCACAATCTAACAGTATCATGGTTACTGTTAACCCTTTGCCTTCAAATACTTTTACTGTCGGAGATCCCTCTATATGCTATGGAAATACAGCAAGTATCTTAGTTTCAGGCACTTCGCCGGGATTATCCCTTCAGCTTAGAAACAATACAGATAATAGTAATGTAGGTTCCCCTGTAAGTTCTGGGCCTGGAGGTGATGTAACTATAAATGCTTCTCCTACTTCAACCACTGTTTATAATATTCTTGCAACAAATGAATATGGTTGCTCTATGCAGCTGAATGATTTATCTACTGTAACTGTATATTCTTTACCGGTTCCTTCAATGACTGGAGGAGATTTATTATGCCAGAATATGGTTGTTGTTTACACTACTGAAGCCGGCATGTCTAATTATATATGGACAGTTAATAAGATTGATGCGACCTCAGATTATCAGATTACTGCTGGAGGAACTGTAAATGATAACAGTATAACAATTAAATGGACAGGATATCAGCGGCATAGCGTTTCGGTAAGCTACACTAACGGGAATGGCTGTACTCCCGTTTCTCCTACAGTTTTTAATGTACTCGTTTACAAGGTTCCGGAAACCGGTCCGGAGTACCATATTCCTAACAACATGGGCTTATAACTTCTATACTACTGCTAAAACAAAGACTACCACAGCATTACTCAAAGTAGTGTTGTGGTAATCTTTTCAGTGTTGCCGGTAGCCAAAATTGGTTGTCTTAAGCGTAATTGAAACAATTTTATACTTTTGTAGTTGATATGAACACCCGATGAGCAATCTTCCCGAAAAGCATATTGTTGATTTCATCAACGAGCACCATGTTCTCACCCTGGCCACCAGCTTTGAGGAGGAACCATGGTGCGCCAGCTGCTTTTACGTCTATATGCCTGAGGATAACTGCTTTGTCTTCACCTCCGATTTCAACACCCGGCACATCCAGCAGGCATGCCATAATATTTATGTGGCGGGAAACATTGTTTTGGAAACCAGCGTGGTGGGAAAGGTTCAGGGGGTTCAATTCCAGGGAATTATCAGCCAACCCCAAAACGAGCAGTACGAAAAGGCCAAAAAAGCCTACCTAAAACGCTTTCCCGTGGCAATGCTAATGGAAACCCACATCTGGGTGGTTGATGTTACCTATATTAAAATGACCGACAACCGCCTTGGGTTTGGGAAAAAGCTGATATGGTCGAAGGATATTGCACTTCAAAAGTAAATTTTTTCAAGGTGAAAATTCAATCCCAAACCCTCCAAAATCAGGTAATGTAATTTTTTTGTTGTTTCTCAGTACTACCTAAATATGTAATATTAAACGGCACTTTGTGTAGCATCCTGGTGCCCTTTGTGGTAAAAAAATTAACGTAAATAAGGTTACGTAGCGAATATTAACCACAAAGTTCTCAAAGCATGCACAAAGAACACAGAGAAAAAATGAAAGAGTATGATGAGCTCTAATGTTATTTTATTAAAGGATGGAATTAGAAGGGTTATAAATGGCACTTTGTGAACTTTGTGTAGTATCTTAGTGTCCTTTGTGGTAAAAAAATTAACGTAAATAATTGACTTTCTTACTATTGCATACTTAATCCAACTTTACAGAAACAAGGTTACGTGGCGAATATTAACCACAAAGTTCTCAAAGCATGCACAAAGAACACAGAGAAAAAATGAAAGAGTATGATGAGCTCTAATGTTATTTTATTAAAGGATGGAATTAGAAGGGTTATAAATGGCACTTTGTGAACTTTGTGTAGTATCTTAGTGTCCTTTGTGGTAAAAAAATTAACGTAAATAATTGACTTTCTTACTATTGCATACTTAATCCAACTTTACAGAAACAAGGTTACGTGGCGAATATTAACCACAAAGTTCTCAAAGCATGCACAAAGAACACAGAGAAAAAATGAAAGAGTATGATGAACTCTAATGTTTTTTTTAAAGGATGGAGTTAGAAAGGTTATAAATGGCACTTTGTGAACTTTGTGTAGCATCCTGGTGCCCTTTGTGGTTAAATATAATTTTGCATTTTTGAATGCAACCTTGTATTAAGTCAGTAAAGAGAATAAAATTTGCATTTAACGGATCAGCTTTTGCCGGAATTAATAAACCAACAAAAAACTACTTGAGAAAATGAAAATATCTATTACC
>Ga0208695_1001167_pt1 | contig 22973 bp, 13 predicted proteins | sample AD_UKC111_MetaG_FD_184449 | JGI IMG/M metagenome (GOLD analysis project Ga0208695, IMG submission 184449) | Active sludge microbial communities of municipal wastewater-treating anaerobic digesters from Hong Kong - AD_UKC111_MetaG (SPAdes)... | ecosystem: Engineered > Bioreactor > Anaerobic >...
TCAATCCACCTACTATAGCCCCAAGAAACTTGTTCAACCCGCCCAACTGAATGATTGACAAGGTTTTTTCAAACAGCTGAGCCAAAAGGAACAAAGCAATAACCAAAAGAATGAAACTGAATAAATAAGCCAATGGACGAGCCATTTGTGGAGAAAAAGAAGCAACACTTTCAAGCATTTTTGCAATCATCGGATTCAGCAGCTTGGCTCCGTATATTCCCACAATAATGACGGCAAAAGAAGTCAATTCCTTTACCAATCCCTTAAACAAACCTTGAATAATTCCGAAAAGGACAGGAACCAAAATTACCAAATCCAACGTATTCATAATTGCACCTTAATTTACTGCAAATTTAAGAAAATAGCTTTCTTGTTTTCATGTTGAAGAAAAAATTTTAAAGAAAGTTTCAAAAACAATAAAAAATTTCACTTAGTTTATTGTTATTCAGTTGATTGCATTAATAGGATAGGGTTGATTGAAAGTTTGGCATGTGTTTTGATTTTAAATATCACACCATGCATGAGTGCCTTTTTAAGATGTAAAGAAATTTGATTTATCAAACTTAAAAAACTTACGATTATGAAAACTAAGATATTGGGTTTGGCTGCTTTATTACTGTTTGCCACCCAGACGCCGGCACAAAGCACTTTTACTGTTGAAGCACGAAATTACGATATAAGCGATAATCTCGATTTACGCGCAGTTGCTTCCATTTTTGCAGAATCGACCGACTTGTCGGATTTTGAAATGAGGCTGAACGACGCACGGTATCAGATTTCAAATCTTGACTTGAACAACGATGGATGGATTGACTACCTGCGCGTGGTGGAAACATCGGACGGGAATTTGCATCTTGTGGTTATTCAGGCAGTGTTGGACAGATATACTTATCAGGATGTGGCTTCCATAGTGGTTGAAAAGCGAAACTCGCCTCAAGTATATGTGCAAATAATAGGTGATCCTTACCTATTTGGCGTAAATTATATTATTGAACCGGTATTCGTTCGGCAACCTTTGATTTTCAGTTTCTTTTGGAGCAGAGATTATCGTCCATGGCGTTCACCGTATTATTGGGGATATTATCCAAAATATTATCGACCGCTCAGACCTGTAGAAGTTAATATTTATCTGGGGCATGTACACCATATCATACCGCGCGACTACAAATTTCATTATCACAAGTCTGTCAATATCTATTACAGAGATGCTTATGTGAGGCTTCACCAAACGGTAAGAAGAAATGATTTTGAGCGGACACATCCCGAAAGAGGTTTCAACAGCAGGAACAAGAATGTTGCCAACAAAGCCGAGTTAAACAATTCCAGCAGAAGGTCGTCAACCGAACAGGAACGCAGAATTGTCAATCAGGATAATGGAAGTAGAAGAATATCTACCTCTTCGAGCGACTCACGCTATAACAACAGCGAGAACAATTCTTCAAGAAGAAGTCAAAATACCGGAAGGGTTGAAACACAAAACAATGCCAGAAGAATTTCAAATACCGGTCGTTCGGAAGAAACAAGAACGTCTTCACAAAACGAAAAAAATTCATCTCGAACCGAAACCCTACGCCGATCGGAAAATTCTACCGTAAATACATCGCAAAGAACTTCTGAAAACAACTCAAGGGGCACACGTTCCAACAACTCAAACTCCGAAAATCGTTCGGGCAGAAGATAAAAACAACTTTTGATTAAACTTTTCAGACCGGCAACTCAGCAACAAAAAATGCGAATTTGCCGGTCTGATTTTTTATAAAAGCTTCAGGATTTTTCCATAATTTCCATTTGATGTCGGATAGATTCTTCGTGAATGGCAATAAGAACGGTTTTCATGAATTCACCATCCATTCCCATCTCAATGGCTTGCTCCACGCGATTGTGCAAAATTTCATCATATCGCTGTGCTTGAAGAATAGGCATGTTGTGTTCCTTTTTATATCTGCCAATCTCTTCAGCCACACGCATGCGGTGAGCCAGCAATTCGAGCAAATTGTTGTCCAATTCGTCAATCTGACGACGTAAAGCAGAAAGATTTTCGGTTGTTTGCATGGTGTCGCGAATAACCAATGATTCCAAAATAAATTCAAGCACCTGCGGAGTAATCTGCTGGGCAGCATCGCTCCAAGCTTTTTCAGGATTGCAATGCGATTCAATCATTAATCCATCGAAGTTTAAATCCATAGCCTGTTGCGATAATGGAGCAATCAGTTCGCGTTTCCCGCCAATATGACTCGGATCGCAAAAAATAGGCAAATCAGGCATTTGTCGACGCAATTCAATGGGGATGTGCCATTGAGGCAAATTTCTGTAAATTTTCTTGTCGTACGAACTGAAACCGCGATGAACAGCGGCTATTTTGTGAATTCCGGCATTATAAATTCTTTCTATAGCACCTATCCACAACTCCAAATCCGGATTCACCGGATTTTTAATGAGCACTGGAATATCGACTCCTTCCAGCGCATCTGCAATTTCCTGAACAGCAAAAGGATTAGCTGTAGTTCGAGCTCCAATCCAAAGAATATCAATATCGTGTGCAAGGGCAGCACGAACATGTTTGGCGTTGGCAACTTCCACAGTGGTGTACAATCCCAATTCCGATTTCAGTCTTTTCAACCACGGAAGACCTTTCTCTCCTACTCCTTCAAAACCGCCGGGTTTGGTACGAGGTTTCCATATACCGGCTCGATAAATTTTTATACCGATAGAAGCCAGCCCGCGCGCTGTTTCCATAACCTGTTCTTCGGTTTCGGCACTGCAAGGCCCCGCTATGACAATGGGACGTTTGGCTTCGATTCCCGGCAGTAAAATTGATTCAAATTTCATAATTTTGCTTGTTTTAATAAGTTTACAATTTCTTTTTCTAAAAAACCACATCAATGTTCGATTCTTCTTACCACTTCCTCCAGTGTAGATTCCGGACAACATAAAGAAATGCGAACATAACGATTTCCCTTGTCTCCAAAAATAAATCCGGGCGTAATAAAAACGTTTTTCCCATACAAAATTTCGTCGGCCAATTCTCCGGCGTCTTTGTAACGATCAGGAATTTTACCCCAAACAAAAAGTCCTACCTGCCGAGTATCATAAGTACATCCGAGTAAATCCAGAATTTTAAAAGCAATGTTTCTGCGTCGTGCATAAACAACATTTATTTGATCGTGCCATTCCTTTGGATTTTTCAAAGCTTCGGCGGCGGCTATCATCATCGGACGGAACATTCCTGAATCGACATTTGATTTAACTCTCAATACCCATTCCACAAATTGGCGATTGGAAGCCAGCATGGCAATACGCCAACCGGCCATGTTGTGCGACTTGCTCATGGAATTCATTTCGATGCAAATATCTTTGGCTCCGTCAACAGACAAAATGCTCAACTTTCGATCATTAAGAATGAAACTGTAGGGATTGTCGTTACAAATAATAATATTGTGCTTTTTGCCAAAAGCCACCAGTTTTTCAAAAAGTTCCACAGAAGCATTGGCTCCCGTAGGCATGTTGGGATAATTGGTCCACATTAATTTCACACCTTCCAGATTCATTTTTTCCAATGCATCAAAATCGGGCTGCCATTCATGGTTTTCGTCTAAATCGTAGGGAATAACTTTTGCTTCGCACAAATTGCTGACGGAAGTATAGGTGGGATAACCGGGATTGGGAACGAGTACCCCATCACCGGGATTGAGAAATGCCAACGAAATGTGTAGAATTCCTTCCTTCGAGCCTATCAACGGCTGAATTTCGGTATTGGGATTCAGCTCTACGCCAAACCATTTTTTGTACCATTCGGCAAAACCGTTGCGCAATTCGGGAATACCTATATAACTCTGATAACCATGAACATTTGGCTTGTGCGCTTCCTTGCAAAGTGCTTCGATAGTAACTTCCGAAGGAGGAAGATCCGGACTTCCGATTCCCAAATTAATCACATCTTTACCGGCGGCTTTCATCGCGTCGATTTCTTTCAGTTTGGTCGAGAAATAATATTCCGAAACATTATTTACTCGCCTGGCAGGTTCAATCTCCATTTTTAATTGTTTTAAAATTATAATAGTTGAGTTATAAATAAGCTGTTAATTTTCCGCATGATATTCCCCCATTATTTGAAATTCGTCGATTAAGGGAAGAATGGCATCAATGGCTTGTTTATATCGCGAATAATCATTAAATGTCAGGTTGATATAAAATTGATATTCCCATTCTTTTCCAATGATCGGCAAAGATTGAATTTTGGTAAGATTCATGTGATAGAAAGCAAAAATAGAGAGAACCTGCGAAAGACTTCCCTCTACGTGCGGCAATGTAAAAACCAGAGAAGCTTTGTTGATTTCATCATTTTTGGTCATTTCCAACGCCAGTGTCGGTTCGGCAACAATAAGGAAACGGGTAAAATTTCGTTTGTTGGTTTCAATGTTTCTCTCTAAAATTTCCAATCCATATTTTTCGGCGGCAAAAAGGCTGCAAATTGCAGCTCGCTTATAAATTTGACCATCGGCGATTTCTTTAGCCGACAAAGCCGTGTCTTCACTTTCTACCGCTTTCAAATGCTTGTGGGATTCCAGGAAGTCTTCACATTGCATCAAAGCAATGGGATGCGAATGAACTTCTTCAATTTCTTCGAGCTTCTGATGAGGCAATGCCACCAAATGATGCTCAATGTGCAACTTTTGTTCTCCTACAACAAGACAGCCGCTTTCGCGTAAAAGATTGTGATTTTGCAACAGACTCCCGGCAATGGTGTTTTCAATGGCAATAATTCCCAAAAGTGATTTATCGGCCTCTATGGCTTTAAAAACATCCTTAAAGGTCTCACAGGGAATAATCTCAATTTCTTCTCCCTTAAAATACTCACGCGCTGCAATTTCGTGAAATGCTCCACTGATACCCTGAATGGCTATTCTTTTCATTTTATACATTTTAAAATAAAAAAATCCTGCTCGATTGACTTGAGCAGGATTCTATATTGTTTTAAAAATTTCATTTTTTCATGCCATTTTTTACATATCATTATCCTGCTCTCACCTTTTAAAGTAAAAGTAAAAATAAAAATATGTAAAGAAACGGCTTTTCATAAAAAATATCTTGAAGTGTTTTTGTTTAACGGTGCAAAAGTAAAAATAATTTTGAGTTAAAACAAACAAATTGATAAAAAAGTTTCAAAAAATAATGAATTTGTTATTTAGACGGAAATTCATCAATAAATTTCAGCGCTTTACTTATGGCAGCTGAAAGCCCTGCAGCATTCTTTCCGCCTGCTGTGGCAAAGAAAGGCTGTCCTCCTCCGCCCCCTTGAATTTCCTTTGCAATTTCTCGAATTATTTGAGCAGCATTCAACCCTTTGCTTACCAAATCGTCAGAAAGTAGCAATGTTAACGAAGGTTTGCCATCCATCACATTGCCTGCGATGAAAAAGAGATTTTCGTTCTGCAGATTTTTAATCTGGAATGCCAACGTTTTAGCCTGATCAGCAGTCAAATTTCCTTCGTAGCGAACAACATGAATCCCATTTGTTATCTTCGCTTCAGCCATAAGCCGGTCGCGAAGTTGGAGCAATTTTTCCTGCTGAAAGGTGTTGACCTGTTTTTTCAGTTCCGTATTTTCTTCCATCAGCTTTCTGACGGCGTTTACCAAATTACCGGGATTGTTCAATATTTCTCTCGTTTCCGAAAGAATGTCCTGCTGCTCGTCCATCAATTTTTCAACAGCTTTTCCTGTTATGGCTTCTATTCTGCGAATTCCTGCCGCAATGGAACTTTCGGAAATTATTCTTACCATTCCAATTTCTCCGGTGGCTTTTACGTGCGTTCCGCCGCAGAGTTCTTTAGAACTGCCAAACTGAATCACTCTCACCGTTTCGCCATATTTTTCGCCAAACAATGCCATTGCACCCATTTCTTTTGCTTCGCTAACAGGGACTTCACGCATTTCGTTAAGTGGAAGATTTTCACGGATTTTCCTGTTGGCAAGCGCTTCAACGGCACGAATTTCTTCTTTGGTCATTTTTTGAAAGTGGGAAAAATCAAAACGCAAGCTGTCCGGTCCAACATACGAACCTTTTTGCTCCACATGTGTTCCCAAAACTGTTCTCAGAGCTTCGTGCAGCAAGTGAGTTGCCGAATGATTACAGGAAGTGGCTTGTCGGTTTTCAAGATGTACAACGGCTGTGAAATTTCCCGTAATTTCTGACGGAAGCTGTTTGGCAATATGAACCGCAAGATTATTTTCCTTTTTGGTATCAAGAATTTCTATTTTTTCGTTCTCACCAATTAACCAGCCGCTGTCGCCTACCTGACCACCCATTTCGGCATAGAATGGCGTAACGGACAAAACAAGCTGATAAAATTCCTGATTTTTCTGTTTTATTTTACGATAACGAAGTATGTTCGTTTCGCACGAAGTGCAATCGTAGCCCACAAAGTGGCTGTCGCCTTCACGCAAAACAATCCAATCGCCCGTTTCGATATTGGCTGCATTTCGGGCTCGCTCTTTCTGCTTTTGCATTTCTGCATGAAACTCGTTCATGTTGACGGTAAAATTATTTTCCCTCAAAATGAGCTCGGTTAAATCAATGGGAAATCCAAAAGTATCGTACAGAACAAATGCATCGGCACCGGAAATTTCTTTTTTGTTTTCCAATTGAGCCTCTTCCATTTTTCTTTCCAGCAATCGGATACCGGTTTCAAGCGTACGTAAGAAAGATTCTTCTTCTTCCTTTATTACTTTTTCGATCAGTGTCTTTTGACTGATCAGCTCTGGATAGGCTTTCCCCATTGTTTGGCACAGAACGTCAATCAACCTATACATAAAAGGAGCGTGTTGATGCAGAAAAGTATATCCGTACCGCACGGCTCTGCGGAGAATGCGTCGAATGACATATCCGGCTTTCATGTTGGAAGGCAGCTGCCCATCGGCAATGGAAAAGGCAATTGCCCTTATATGATCAGATACGACACGCATGGCGATATCGATTTTCTCGTCTTTACCGTATTCTGTACCACTGATTTTCCCTATTTCGCGAATAATGGGTTGAAAAATATCGGTATCGTAATTGGAAGTTTTTCCCTGAATAACCATGCACAGCCGTTCAAATCCCATTCCCGTATCGATTACTTTGGCGGGAAGTTCTTCCAAAGTGCCATCGGCTTTTCGGTTGTATTGCATGAAAACATTATTCCAAAGCTCAATCACCAGTGGATGTCCCTGATTGATAAGCGAAAGTCCGTCAAGTTTTGCGCGTTCTTCCTCGCTCCGAATGTCAATGTGAATTTCTGAACACGGTCCACAGGGGCCGGTTTCGCCCATTTCCCAAAAATTATCTTTTCTGCTGCCATTGATGATTCTCTCGGCAGGCAGAAATTGCGACCAAATGGCGGCAGCTTCTTCATCTCTTTCGAGCCCTTCAGATGGAGAACCTTCAAAAACAGTTACATATAATCTGCTTTTATCGATTTTCAACACTTCGGTGAGATATTCCCATGCCCATTCGATGGCTTCTTTCTTGAAATAGTCGCCAAACGACCAGTTGCCGAGCATTTCGAACATGGTATGATGATAGGTATCGTGCCCAACCTCTTCCAAGTCGTTGTGTTTTCCACTCACCCGAAGACATTTTTGCGAATTGGCTACGCGTGGATATTTTACGGGATCATTGCCCAAAATTATGTTTTTAAACTGATTCATACCTGCATTGGTAAACATCAAGGTAGGATCATCTTTGATAACCATTGGTGCCGAAGGTACAATTTTATGGCCTTTCTCTGCGAAAAAATCAAGAAAAGATTGTCGAATTTCCTGTGAAGTCATTTTGCGAAATTAATTAAATCCATTTTCCTTTGAGTGAATGCAAATTTCACCGAAGGTTAATAATCTCAAATAAAGTCTGCAAAAATACGCCAAATTTATTATTTTTGCACTATCATGCTTGATAAAAAGTTGAATTTGTCTCATTTATCTATTCTTTTTTCAAAATTTTAGCGCTTTTTTTATGTTCCTAAATTGTTTTCTATGGCAAAGAAAAAATATCATTTCAATCCCGATACTTTAAGTTACGAACCGATAGAAAATTCACTGTGGTTCAAAATACGTCGTTTTTTGTTTCACGCTTTTACCGGAATTGCAACAGGAACAGTTTTTTTCTTCATCTTGGCTTCAACAGTTCAATCTCCTGAAGAAAGAGAATTGAATGCAGAAAAAAACAAAATGGAGGCTCAATACAAAGTGCTTCAACGCCAGTTCAATGAAGTACAGGATGTTTTGACCGACTTGGAAGAGCGAGACAATAACTTGTATCGTGTTGTACTTCAAGCCGAACCGATTCCGTTTGCCGTAAGAAAAGCTATTGCATCAAATACCGATTATTACAACCAGCTTTACGACATGACGAATTCCGAAATTGTAGTCAGCACAACCAAAATGCTGAACACCGTGAAAAAGCAGCTTTATATTCAATCGCGTTCTTACGACGAATTGGTAAACCTTACAAAAAACAGGGAAAAGATGTTGCAATGTCTTCCTGCCATTCAGCCTGTGCTGAACAAAGATTTAAAAAGAATGGCATCAGGTTATGGTTGGCGCATCGATCCTGTTTACCACACGCGTCGCTTTCATGAAGGGATGGATTTCGTTGCTCCTACGGGTACCGATGTATATGCAACCGGCGATGGAACCATTGTAAATGCCGGCTGGGAACAGGGTTACGGAAACTGTATTGTGATTAATCACGGATTTGGATACGAAACACTATATGGCCATTTAAGCGCCATCAAAGTGAGGCCGGGTCAGAGTGTTAAACGCGGAGACATCATCGGGTTGGTGGGCAGCACAGGAAAATCTACTGCTCCTCACCTGCACTATGAAGTACATTACAAGAGTCAGGTTATGAATCCTCAAAATTATTATTTCCTGGATTTGTCGCCTGAAGAATACGACAGAATGGTACAAATGAGCAACAATTTCGGAGAAGTTCTGGATTAACAAACCATTTTTTGAAAAATTTCACAGAGAATGAATGAATTACAAGGAAACAAAAATTATTCGCTTACGAAGTTGGAATTACCATCATGGCCCGGTCCGATCGGCGTTTTCGATTCGGGATATGGCGGCTTGACCATATTGGAAAAAATCCGTCAAAGGCTTCCCCATTATGATTACCTTTACTTGGGCGACAATGCGCGCACTCCTTACGGAACTCGTTCTTTTGAAATCGTTTATAAATATACGCTGGAATGTGTCGTTCGGCTGTTCGAATTGGGCGCTCATTTGGTGATTTTGGCTTGTAACACAGCTTCTGCCAAAGCATTAAGAACCATTCAGCAAAATGATTTGCCCAAGATTGATCCCCGCAGGCGCGTGCTGGGAATTATTCGACCCACAGTAGAAACAATTGATAAACTGACACATAATGGTCATGTTGGATTATTGGCCACTCCGGGCACTGTTCAGTCAAATTCCTACGGACTCGAAATACAAAAGTTGTACGGAAATGCTATTACCCTTTCTTCAGAAGCTTGTCCCATGTGGGTCCCGCTCATAGAAAATTTTGAACATAATTCTCCCGGAGCCGATTATTTTTTTCAAAAAAATATCAATCACTTGTTACAGACCGATCCACAGATTGATACGGTAATTTTGGGCTGCACTCATTATACTTTGCTTCAGGATAAAATTAAAAATCTTCTTCCGCCCAACATCAATATCGTTTCGCAGGGAGAAATTGTGGCGTCCAGCCTTGATGATTACCTGAACCGACATCCCGAAATCGACGCACTTTGCACTAAAAATGCTTCCTGTCGGTTTCTGACAACCGAATCGGTGGAAAAATTTTCGGCTTCTGCTACAATTTTTCTAAACGAACCCGTTCTGGCTGAACATATTGACATCGATTAACAGCATTTCTGTTTCAACTCTATTAAAGATTTTTCATGGAAGATGAACGATTTGCTGGGAAAACAATAATTTCATTAACCGGAAATTAATTTTTATGCCGATTTTTCTTTTTGAAATTCAATGATTTAACTTGTGTTTTAAAACAATGTTTTATAACATAAAAAATTTATCTACAAATTAATAGACTTTTTATACCTTGTCGATTCGATTTTTACAAAGTTAAAACATAATTTTATAGTATTAATCAATTAAAAATTAATAAGTTATGAAAGTATATCAGCCTAATGAAATAAAGAATATTTCTTTATTGGGAAGTTCTGGGTCGGGTAAAACCACCCTTGTGGAAGCTATGCTTTTCGAGGGTGGAATCATTAAACGCAGAGGCACCATTGCCAATCAGAACACAGTGTGCGACTATTTTCCGGTAGAAAAGGAATATGGATATTCCGTATTCCCAACACTGGCACAGATTGAATGGCGTCAACATAAACTTAACATCATTGATTGTCCGGGTTCTGACGATTTTATAGGTGCTGTAGTAACATCACTTAATGTTACCGATATGGGATTAATTGTTGTAGGAGCCCAATATGGAGTGGAAGTTGGCACCAACAACCATTTCTCTTATGCCGAAAAATACAACAAACCTGTCATGTTTGTTGTGAATCAGTTGGATCACGACAAAGCTGATTATGAACATACCATTGAACAGCTGAAGGAAAATTTTGGGAATAAAGTTATTCAGCTGCAATATCCATTACAGACAGGAAGTGGATTTAATTCCCTGGTTGATGTACTGCAAATGAAAATGCTTCGTTTCAAAACCGAAGGTGGAGCACCTGAAATTACCGAAATTCCCGACTCCGAAAAAGCAAAAGCTCAAGAACTTCACAATAGTCTGATTGAATCTGCAGCAGAATTTGATGAAAGTCTAATGGAAAAATTTTTTGAAGAAGGAATACTTTCGGATGAAGAAATTTATAAAGGTTTGTATAAAGGCGTGTTGGAAAGGGGAATTTTTCCGGTAATTTGCGTTTCTGCCGCCAATGATGCCGGTGTAAGTACTTTGATGGATTATTTGGTGCGGATTGCTCCCTCCGTTTCCGACAGCAAACGCCCCTTGACTAAAGATGGAAAAAGTGTAGATCCAAATCCAGATGGGCCAACGAGTATCTATGTTTTTAAAACAAACGTTGAGCCGCATATAGGAGAAATTTCACTCTTTAAAGTTATGAGTGGAAAATTGAAGGAAGGAGATGACCTTTACAACGTAAACCGAGAAGTAAAAGAAAGAATCAGCCAGATTTTCTGTGTTGCCGGACAAATTCGCAACAAGGTGGAAGAAGTTTCAGCCGGAGACTTCGGAGCAACGGTAAAATTGAAGGATACCCGCACAGGAAACACTTTGAACGGCAAGGGTTGCGATTATGACTTTGTCGGAGTAGAATATCCCGAACCCAAATACCGCCGGGCTATTAAAGCCAAATCGGAAGCTGATGAAGAAAAATTGAACGAAATACTCACTCGGATGCACGAAGAAGATCCAACATGGATTGTTGAGCAGTCGAAAGAACTGAAACAAACCATTTTGCATGGCCAGGGAGAATTTCACTTGCGCACCTTGAAATGGAGAGTCGAAAACAACGACAAAATAGAAATTGAATTTAAAGAACCAAAAATTCCCTATCGCGAAACCATAACCAAAAAAGCCCGAGCCGATTACCGTCATAAAAAGCAATCCGGCGGTGCCGGACAGTTTGGGGAAGTTCATCTAATTGTTGAACCGTATTTCGAAGATGTTCCCATTCAGGATGTGTATCGTTTCAATGGTCAGGAATACAAAATAAGCGTTCGTGATGTTCAGGAAATAGATTTGGAATGGGGCGGAAAGCTGGTATTTGTTAACAGTATTGTAGGCGGTGCCATTGATGCAAGATTTTTGCCGGCCATCCTGAAAGGTGTAATGGATCGTATGGAACAAGGACCACTAACGGGTTCTTATGCGCGTGATGTTCGCGTCATTGTTTATGACGGAAAAATGCATCCGGTTGATTCCAACGAAATTTCCTTCCGTTTAGCCGGAAGAAATGCTTTTGCACAAGCTTTCAAGGAAGCCGGTCCTAAATTGTTGGAACCGGTTTATGATGTGGTGGTAATGACTCCTTCGGACAGATTGGGAGATGTGATGAGCGATTTACAAAGCCGTCGTGCCGTTATCATGGGTATGAACAGCGAAAAAGGTTTTGAAAAGTTGCAAGCAAAAATCCCCTTGAAAGAGTTGAGTAATTATTCCACTACATTGAGTTCTTTAACCGGTGGAAGGGCTTCGTTTGTGATGAAATTTGCAAGTTACGAACTCGTTCCTATAGAAATTCAGGAAAAACTGTTGAAAGAATATGAAGCTTCTAAGAAAGAAGAAGATTAAGTTCTAAATTGAATTTAAAAAAAAGGGGCAATTTACTTTGAAAGTAGATTGTCCCTTTTCAGTATTATAATTCAATTTGTTGCATTAACCGTAAATAATTTTGCCATCGGGAGTTTGACTTCCTTCAAAGCTTTTGTTGTACTGCTGCAATGCACGATAACTCATACCCATGCTCGAAAAGCCTCCATCGTGGAAAAGGTTTTGCATGGTTACCTTGCGTGTCAAATCGCTAAACATTACCACACAATAATTGGCGCAATCATCTGCTGTAGCGTTTCCCAGTGGCGACATGCGTTCCGAAAAATCCATTAAACTGTCAAATCCCTTCACTCCGCTTCCGGCAGTAGTAGGAGTTGGCGACTGAGAAATAGTGTTGATACGCACATTGTGTTCTCTTCCGTAAATGTATCCGAAGTTTCGGGCTATCGATTCCAGCATGGCTTTGGCATCGGCCATGTCGTTGTATCCATACATAGTTCGATGAGAAGCAATGTAGGAAAGAGCAACAACCGATCCCCATTCATTGATGGCATCCATTTTTTTTGCAGTCTGAAGCATTTTGTGAAAAGATATGGCTGAAATATCCAATGTGGTGTGCATCAAATCATAATCCAAATCATCATAGGGCCTCTTTTTCCTCACATTTGGCGACATGCCAATGGAATGGAGAATAAAGTCGATTTTACCACCCAAAATTTCCATCGATTGAGAGAAAACTTGCTCCAAATCATCAAGATTGGTGGCATCGGCGGGAATAATTTTGGCATTGATTTTTTCTGCCAATTCATTTATAGTTCCCATACGTATGGCAATCGGCGTGTTGGACAGGGTAACGGTAGCACCTTCTTCGACAACGCGCTCGGCAACTTTCCAAGCAATCGACATATCGTTGAGAGCACCAAAGATGATTCCTCTTTTTCCAACTAATAAATTATTACTCATAGTCTTTAATTTTAATCGTACCGGGAAAAAATTGAAAATAAACCGGTATTGAAGGTTGTTAATGATGAATAAATAGGCCGCAAAGGTAGTTAAATTGTTGCATTTTAGCAATTTTGATTTTAAAAGTGTATTCCAATCAATTATAAATAACTGAAAATAAAATGATTTTAGTACAAACAACTTAATTGTTTTAATTAAGATGTATTTGGCTATCAAATGATTGGATTTGAACTAAAATTCATGTCATTTTTGCTGTTTGCTCAACACACTGACCGAAATTAAAATTTTGCAAAAAAGAAGAACCAAAAGAAAGTTGACTTTAAAAAATGCCCCAATTACTATTTTTAATGTTAAAAGTTAAAATTTTTTGATCTTGCATCTCTACATGTAATACAAACATCTTTTCTCAGTATTTGTTTAAAATTTCGCTAATAATTTTTTTCACAATCAATTATCCTTTATTTGATTTAATGATTATAATAGGAACCGATTTCAAATTTCCCGAAAAAAAACAACAATATTTCAGAAAACCATTTTAAATTTAAAATTATTGTTATCTTTGCGACCCCAATATTTTCCAAACAAATTAAAATATGGAAACAAAATTTTGGAGTATGCTTATAATAAGCAGGTTAAACAGTTTCAGATTTTATTGTTCAACAAAAAATTAAACCCATGAAGAATCGTTATCGTTCTCTTTTCTTTGCTTTTTTTCTTGCTTTGTTGCCTCTGAGTTTCACTCATGCCGTTAAAGCCTATCCATTTCCTGTTCAGATTACGCAACCGGACGGAACTGTGCTTACCGTTCGCATTCATGGTGATGAGTTTCATCACATTAAAACAACCGTTGACGGCTATTTGGTGAAACAAAATGCAAAAGGTTTCTGGACGTATGCTTCACAGGATGCTACCGGCAAAATCACACCAAGTGATGTTATCGCCAGAGATGTTTCAAGTCGTTCTGCACAGGATATTCAATTTCTGAAAAGCCTGAAAAATTCTTCATCTGTTTCTCTGCAACGTGTAAAAGCTTCCGGTCGCCAATTTCAGAAGCCACAACTTTCTGTTCGAAAAAACGCTTTTCCACTTACAAATTCTCCACGCTCGCTGGTTATTTTGGTAAATTTTTCGGATAAAAGTTTCGTAACCTCTTCTGCTCAATCGGCTTTTACCAATCTGCTCAATCAAAGCGGTTACAGTGCCAATGGCGCTACTGGTTCGGCACGCGACTATTTCATGGCAAGCTCTTACGGAAAATTTTCTCCAGAATTTGATGTGGTAGGGCCTTACACTTTATCAAAAACAATGAAAAGTTACGGAGCCAATGATGCGGATGGATACGATGTGGATCCGGCACGAATGATTGTTGATGCCTGTAAGGCAGCCGACAATGCCGGAGTAGATTTTTCGAAATACGATACCGACAATGATGGACTGATTGACAACATTTTCGTTTATTACGCCGGCTACAACGAGGCTGAAGGTGCAGCAGAGAACACGGTATGGCCACACCGCTGGGTAGTCTACACCAGCGAAGAATCCTCAACCGATTATACTTATGATGGTACGGTGGCTTCTGTTACTTTCGATGGCGTTCGGCTGTACGACTACGCCTGTACTTCAGAACTGAAAGGAACTTCCGGTTCAAATATGTGCGGAGTGGGAACTTTTTGTCATGAATTCGGTCATGTTCTGGGTTTACCCGATTACTACCACACTGCCGAAGACAAAACGACATTAGACTATTGGGATATTATGGATGCCGGCAATTATTTGAACGATGGAAGAACGCCTCCCGTTTATTCGACTTACGACCGTTTTTATTTGGGCTGGCTGACTCCCGAAGAAGCCAATACACCAAGCAACTTGACTCTGAAACCTATTTATCAGGGCATGACGCAACCGGCAAACACCTATCAGCAAAGCTATTTACTTTCGGCTACTACACACAATTTGGTGGGAAATAATCCTTCTCCAAAAGAGTTTTTTGTACTCGAATATCGTAAAAAGACCGGTTGGGATGCTTTCCTCCCTGCTGAAGGAATGCTTATTTGGCACATAGATTACGATCAAACGGCTTGGGACAACAACGAACCCAATAACTACACCGGAACTTCCCAAACTGCAAACAGTCACATGAGAGTTTACCTGCAACCTTTGAGCGGCTCCACCTCCACTCCCGGAACCGCTTTCACAAGTGGCTCTTTCACACCAACAACGTGGACGGGAACAAACATTAACCGGGCTATTACAGAAATTTCCAAGACCTCCGATCAAGTTACTTTCAAATTGATGGGTGGCGAAGTTGAAGACCCAAACAAAGCTGTGATAAAACTCGGCGTTGTTCAGTCGCAACTCGTTTTTCCTTCGACAAAAATAAACAATGCAGCTGTGAAAGCAATCAACATTAAAACGAACGGAATAACGGGGAATCTGACCGTTACCCTCAGCGGCGATCAGGCAGAAATGTTTTCAGTTTCGGCAAATTCCATTTCTCAAAATGCAGCCAATGGCAGCGATGGTGTAAATATCAACATTACTTATCGGCCAACGACTTCAGGCGAACACACCGCCGTGCTCACCATTTCCGGTGGTGGTCTTTCACCGGACAAAGTCATTACCCTGAAGGGAATTGGACATTGATGCTGATTTAAAGAATTTCTGTTTTTTTTGTTAGAGGAGACGTTTTGAAAGTGCGTCTCCTCTTTTTTTGACCCTGATTCCAATTTATGTTCTTTCAAACACCCATAAATATATAACCTGAAAAATGAATTTTCTGCACACTTTTTAAAATTTTCCAACTATATTTGTTGTTTCATTTTCGCTGTTTAACAATGTTGTTGATTTTTCCTTTCAGTATTGCAGAAGATTAGTTTTACGGGAAATGAAACACTTTGATTTCTCTACTTGAATGCTTAAAATTTTCCATGTTTTACGTAATCCTATGTATTAAAAAAGGAAACTTTCTTCATCTCTAACACAGAGATAAAGCAAGAAAGATTAATGAAATGTTTTTAAAATCGAAAGGCAAATTTTCAATTACTTCGGACTGAAAATTTTTCTATACGAAACAAAAAGAAAAACAGAACTTTAAAAACTATTCAGCAAGAAATTGATATTTCAGAACTGCATGGTTGGGAACCAACAACGAAAGAACATCAATACTTTCGGAATAATTATTGTCCTTAAACAAAAACTTATGCCGACAAAATTTTTCACCAATCAGGATGATAACAGTTTACTCAAAAAGTTTGAAGGAGTATTTGCCAACATCGACAGCATTCGTCATTTCGATGCATTGGTGGGTTATTTCAGAGCTTCCGGCTATTTCAAAGTACGCCCTTTTCTCGATAAAATTCCAAAAATCAGAATTCTGGTCGGAATCAATGTGGACCAACTCACTAAAAAGTATCACGAAAAAGGACAACTTTATATTGAAAATCCGGAGGAAACAAAAGCCGATTTCCTTGCCGAAACCATTAAAGATATTCAGGAAGCCGATTACGATGAAGCTACTGAAAAAGGGATATTGCAATTCATCGATGACTTGGTGAGCGGGAAAATCGAACTCCGAGCTCATCCCAAAAAGAAAATCCATGCGAAAGTATATATTTTCCGTCCTTCAAATTTCAATGAATATGCTCCCTGCGAAGTCATTACCGGTTCGTCGAACCTCACCGATGCCGGATTGGGCATCAACCCTGATTCGAACTATGAGTTCAACGTCAGTTTGCGGGAATATGAAGATGTGAAATTTGCCACCGATGAATTTGAAAGGCTTTGGGCGGAATCTGTTCCCATTTTGCAAGCGGAAGCGGAACGAATTAAAAACGGTTCGTATATACGTAATGATTTCACCCCATTTGAACTGTACATCAAGATGCTGATTGAATATTTCGGCAAACGTGTCGATTACGACCCCTATAACATCGATTTGCTGCTGCCATCCAAATACATTCGACTGAAATATCAGTCGGATGCGGCCAATCAGGGCTACGCCATCCTGATGAAACACAACGGTTTTATTCTTGCCGACGTGGTGGGATTGGGAAAAACCATCGTCGCCTGCATGATTATTAAAAAGTTTATCTACGAAAACGGTACGCATACAAAGGTTTTAGTTGTTGTTCCACCCGCCATTGAGGATGGGTGGAGGCGTACGGTAAAGGATTTTGAACTGGAAAATCACTTTGTATTCATTACGAATGGCAGTTTGCATAAAATAAACGATCGAAATAATTACAGCTATCCCAATCCGGAGGACATCGATTTGATTGTGGTGGACGAATCACATAAATTCAGGAACGATTCCACCGAAATGTATCTTGCCTTGCAGGAAATATGTAAAATGCCGAGAAAGCGACCGGCTGAAAATGGAGATACTCGCAAGAAAGTGATTTTAATTTCGGCCACACCCTTGAACAATCGTCCGAAAGATATTGAAAATCAACTTTACCTTTTTCAGGACCGAAGAAACAGTACACTCGAAAGCATTCACAACCTGCAGGAATATTTCAAACCCATCCACAAGCAATATGATCAACTGGCAAAAGACTTGTCCAAGTTGAATCCCAAAGACATTCACTACGTTGAAAAAAGGGAGAACACGCTCAAAAAACTCAAAAACCTTTTCCAACTACTGCGTGATAATGTGGTCGAACCGCTTGTCATCCGCCGAACGAGGAGCGATATCGAAAGCAATAAGGAATACTTGGAAGATCTTAAAATGCAGGGAATAAAATTCCCGAAAGTGGACGACCCTGTGGCGCTCAATTATACGTTGGATGAAGATCTGAGTGAGTTGTTTTTCGATACGGTTTCGCTCATTACCGGCATCGACGAATTTGGAAACGAGACGGACGGACTGGGTTATTATCGGTATCGTGCTATTGAGTTTCTGACGAAAGTGGAAGATCGGAAACAGTATGGTAACGTTGAGTCGATATCCGACAGGCTGTCCGCCATTATGAAAACACTTTTGGTGAAACGGCTCGAAAGCAGTTTTTATGCGTTCACTCAATCGCTGTCGAGATTTCAGAAAGCCATCGATAACATGCTGGTGATGTTCGAAGAGAACCGAATTTTCATTGCTCCCGATTTGGACATCAACGGCTTGCTGGAAGAAGGGCTGAGTTACGATGAGATTGAAAGCAAAATCAACGACAAAGGAGGAAATAACAGAGCCTTTTCGAAAGATGATTTCGACAAAAAATTTGTTGAGCATTTGAAACAGGATAAGGAGAAAGTGGATGATTTGATCGGACGATGGAGCAAAGTTAGGAAAGACCCGAAACTGACTGAATTTACCGAAAAAATCCAACATGAATTTTTTAAGCCGAATCAAAATATCAGCGGGAAGCTGGTTATTTTTTCCGAATCGAAAGAAACTACGCAGCAACTTGCTTCGAAACTTGCCCAGATAACCCCGAAAAAGGTGCTCATGGTAAGTGCGGAGAATCGGAAGCAGAAGGAAGATATCATCCGCGATAATTTTGATGCCAACCTCGAAGAGGATAAATGGCAGAACGACTACGATATCATTGTTACCACCGAAGTGTTGGCGGAGGGCATCAACCTCCATCGAAGCAATGTAATCGTCAACTACGATGTGCCATGGAATTCTACCCGCTTGATGCAGCGCATCGGCCGCGTGAACCGTATTGGGTCAAGAGCCGATAAAATTTATGTGTACAATTTTTATCCTTCGGCTCACGGCGATGCTCAAATTCACCTGGTGAACAATGCCCTGCGTAAACTTCAGGCATTTCATACCGCTTTTGGCGAGGATAACAAGGTATTTTCCATTCTCGAAGAAAAAGGAGAAGGTGCTCTCTTCGGAAATAAAATTCAAAAGGAGGAGAGCGAAGTTCTGAAATATCTCAACGAACTGAGAGATTTCCGGAAAAAGCATCCAAAAGTCTTCGATCAGATAGCCAAAATACCCAACAAGGCACACTGTGGAAGAAAAGTTTCGGAGGGAAAACAACTGACTTTGTTCGAAAGCGAGACAGGCGAAATAAATTATCCCCTCCAAAATACGTCGCTCACTTATCTGAAAAGTGAAAATCATCCCGGCATTTTTTGTCTGATTACTCCGGAAATGAATGTCATTGAGTTGAATTTTTTGCAGGCAGTGAAACTGTTCAAAGCATCTGAAAATGAAAAGGCCGTTGCTATACATGCGTTGCACTATCAGCAAACGCAGGCTGCACTTGCCCATTTCAAATCGGAAAAGAATCAGGAAAACATTCAGACCTTTTCACGTAAGAATTTAAGTCCGGTCGAAAATAAGGCAATTTCCAATCTGTATGCAATCACAAAATTTGCACCTACCGAACAAAAACGGAATACGTTGTTGCGGGCATTGGAGATCATCCGAAAAGGAACGTATGCATCGAAGGGATTGCCCCAATCTATCAACGTTTTTTTTGTAGCCCATCAAGCGTTGCAGCAAGAACCCAACAAATTCATCGACCAACTTTTTATAAACGTCCTCGACCGATATAATTTCTCGTCCGGTGCGGAACAGGAATCGCCTTTGGAGCAGCCGAATCAAAGGGGAATTATTAATCCTCAAATTGTAATCACGGAAAGCTTTTGTTGACGTATGATCCCAAATTCAGCAGAATAAATAAAAAAAGAAGCATCTTATGGCAAAACAACAAACGATTCATGTACAACAAGTTTCGGTTCAAGTGATTTATGAGAATGAAATGGATTACATCTGCATCACCGACATGGCGAATGCCAAAGAAAACGAAAGCAGAGCAGCCGATATCATTAAAAATTGGATCAGAAACCGCTATACGCTCGAATTTCTTGGTACTTGGGAACAAATGAATAACCCGAACTTTAAAGTGGTCGAATTCGACCACTTTAGAATGCAGGCAGGATTAAATTCATTTGTATTGAGCGTTTCGGAATGGATTGAAAAAACCAATGCCATTGGCTTTATAGTAAAGAAAGGGCGTTATGGAGGAACGTACGCTCATAGAGATATTGCCTTTGAATTTGGTTCGGCAATCAGTGCCCCTTTCAAACTGTATCTCATTAAGGAATTTCAGCGATTGAAAGAAGAAGAAAACAATCGTCAAAAACTCGAATGGAATCTGCAGCGAACACTGGCAAAAGTCAATTATCGCATTCATACCGATGCCATTAAGGAAAATCTCGTACCAAAGGAGTTATCGAAACAGGAGATAAGTACAATTTATGCAAGTGAAGCCGATATGCTTAACATGGCACTTTTCGGTAAAACAGCTTTGCAATGGCGCAGCGAAAATCCTGAGGCCGATGGAAATATTCGTGATATGGCTACAATTGAACAATTGGTTGTTCTCAGCAATCTCGAAAGTATCAATGCAGTACTCATACATCAGGGATTATCGCAATCCGAAAGATTGCTTCAATTGAATCAGGTAGCAATTACCCAAATGAAATCATTGTTAGGAAATACGCAATTAAAACGTCTGAACCGGGATTCATCAGATTAAATGATTTATTATGATTGAATTGAAATACATCAAGCAATGCAGCAAGAACCCGACAAATTCATCGACCAACTCTTTTTGACGGTTCTCCACCGATACAATTTATCGTTTACAAATGGAAAATAATTTAAATGAAATAAATAGCATTACGCATCGAATCATTGGCTGTGCCATGCAAGTTCACCGTACTTTGGGAAACGGCTTTCAAGAGGTAATTTACCAAAGAGCTTTAGCCGTTGAAATGTCGATCAATCATTTGTCGTTTCAACGTGAAATGGAAATGCCGATTCATTACAGGGGTGAGCAAATAGGAACACGGAGAGTTGATTTCTTTGTGGAAGATTGCGTTATGGTTGAACTAAAAGCAGTAGAGAAAATTGAAGATGTACATAAAGCACAAGCCATCAATTATTTGGAAGCCTATAATATTGCCGATGGACTTTTAATCAATTTTGGTGGATTAAGTCTCGAATTTAAACGTCTTTACAATAAGAAATTGGTAACTCCGATAGCCAATCCTGTAAATAAAAATAATCAATAAAATCGTGTGCAGACAATGGCAGCTAACAGAACTCAACTTCAAAACGCATTACATAAACCTTACGACAGACTTTTATTTTCACGTGAAGTATTAAATCCGGTATTTGGTTCGGGATTCTCCCTGTTTTCTTCGCCAACTTCGGCAGCAGTTTCTCCCAACAAATCCGAATCGACGGTGATTGATCAGGTCAAAATTTACGGGAAAATTCTACTGGACGACAGCACAGAAATCATCTGCTACGAGGTTTCGCTTCAGCCGAAAGTACGCATCGAACAAAGCAAAGTGGCCATTCAGCAATATATTCGAAAATTGCTTACTGCCGGACAGGGTGCACTCATCAACTTTGTGTCCCCTTCGACTCGGAATGTATGGCGTCTTACGCTCGTCGCCAAAGACAGTGATGTGACTGAAAGTGGAGTGAAAGAAAAAATTACCAATGCCAAACGATACACTTTTTTATTGGGCCCTTCGGAAACCTGCCGAACGGCTGCCGAGCGTTTCGAAATGCTAAGCACCGAAAAAGAGATTACTTTTCAATTGCTGAAGGATGCTTTCTCGGTCGAAAAACTGAGCAAGGCATTCTTTGACGAATACACGCTGCATTATCAAAACTTTTGCGATTACCTGCAGGAATCCAATTATCGGAAATCGGTTTTTAATATCGATTTCCCCAACAATGCCACCAAAGAGCAAAAAGATAAAGCGAGCAAACCAATTCGGGATTTTGTGAAAAAACTGCTGGGACAAATCGTATTCCTCTATTTCGTTCAGAAAAAAGGATGGCTGGGAGCAAGCGATACCGATTATACCGACGGTGCAGGCGATTTCATCCGGCAACTTTTCTTCGAGTCGGGAGGCAATGAAACATTCTACAGCAACTGGTTGACCGTTCTTTTCTTCGATACGCTCAACAAAAAACGAGCAAACGACGACTTTACCATGCCCGACGGGAAAAGGGTGAAAGTACCTTTCCTCAATGGCGGTTTGTTCGACATGGAAGAATTCGACGGGTCGTTGCTCACTTTTCCTCCTGCGCTTTTTCACCATCCCGATTTTGAGGACGTACTCCTTACAGAAAAAAATGCAGGATATGCACGTGGTTTTCTCGACTTTCTGGATGCCTTCAACTTTACGGTGTACGAAGACAGTCCCGATGATCATACCGTAGCCGTCGATCCCGAAATGCTGGGGCATATCTTCGAGAATCTGCTGGAGGACAACAAGGACAAAGGTGCTTTTTATACTCCTAAGGAAATCGTGCACTACATGTGTCAGGAAAGCCTGATCGAATATTTGGCTACCGGACTTCAAAACGAATATACGGTTTATAAGGAGCTCGGAAATGAACAAATAGAACTTTTTGGAAATGAATTTCGAAAAGGTCAGCTGAATCTGATTGAACAATTGGGCGAAAAAGGGCTTGACAGGGACGAAGTCGCTTACATGGTAAAACAAAAAGATATCAGCAAACTGACTCCGAAACAGTTGCTTTCCATCGACCAATTGCTCGACAACGTGAAAATATGCGATCCGGCCATTGGTTCGGGTGCTTTCCCAATGGGTTTGCTCCACGAAATCCTCAGCCTGAAGGAACTCATTGCCTACGAAACGGGTAAAGCTTGGAATCCCGCCGAAGCCAAACTCAATATCATTCAAAACTCTATTTATGGCGTGGATATCGAGA
>Ga0208695_1001169_pt1 | contig 22956 bp, 28 predicted proteins | sample AD_UKC111_MetaG_FD_184449 | JGI IMG/M metagenome (GOLD analysis project Ga0208695, IMG submission 184449) | Active sludge microbial communities of municipal wastewater-treating anaerobic digesters from Hong Kong - AD_UKC111_MetaG (SPAdes)... | ecosystem: Engineered > Bioreactor > Anaerobic >...
ATTAAATAGTGATTGCCATGGTTTCAAAAGTAGCTATTATACCCCTCTCTCCAAACTCTTCTTGATATATCACACATATAGGTATCTATGGTTAAAATGTAAATTGTTCCATCATCCTGGTAATCGAATAGATTATGTTTTGGCCTGTTATCTAGTTCATACCATATAGCAACCTCTAATAACTCTGCCGCATCTTCGATTGATAAGATGCTTCTATTCACCTTATCACCTACAAATGTAATTACCTTTGCCTCTTTACCGTGGCCATCAAGTATAATGTATGCATTATGATTTTTAATAATTCCGAATCTTAACATAGCAAATCATCCACATTTGCAAGCAGTAGCTCATACGGAACATGCCATGAATATTGTGAGTCCTTTACACTTATTACGCAGTATTTATTGTCCATATAGACTACAAGGTCATCATCTGTTACATAAAACTTCAGTGTAAACCCTACTTCCCTTAACTTCCTAGCTTTAACCACCTTCCCCATTGATGCATGCACCTTGTAGTCTGTTGTAGACCTAATGGTGGCAAACATGTCATATTTAATATTATACACTATTTTAATCTCCGGACTGTATCTAATCATTACCACATGCCAGAAATCATTTGGATAGTACACCTCAAAAACCTGCTCTGCTGGCGGGTTCTCCAAAGCTTCATCTCTGATACATGGTATTCCATTCCTGCGTGTATAACTATAAATTAAGAATGGATCACCGTTACACGCAACCCGCGCAAAGCCCACTATATAGGTAAGTAGACCTATAAATATATCCTTTTTCATATCACCAACCGTAGTGTTGAATCTTATAGCATTTGTCATCTTGCCTGAGTAATAAAACTCAAGCAGTATGCTGGCCATATCAGTTGGTTGATAGTCTTTATACACTTGTGACAAGCCACTACGCATAAGGTGCTTAATTTGAGATAAATATTCACTCCGCACAGTCGACCATATAACTGGCTCAAGCCGCGGCAAGTTCTGGTGTTGTTCGTGCACTTCAATACTTCCCATATAGAATACTTCATATCCTGGCTCTTCTAAATAAGACTTAAGTATCTGGTTAAACGATTTTGTAGAAGCATTAATCTTAGCTGTATAGTCTAAAGCTTTTACCAAAACCCCGCTGAAGTTGTGCGGGATATTTACTCTTTGTTTGAATTCTAAAGTCCCCATAATTATCACCTCCTACATATAAGTGGTAAATGCGTGCCGCATAGTTATGGTTTAACCTATGAAATAGCTATTTTCTTCTTGTTACCCCGTAAGGGGAAAAATTCTCTCTATACATTTACCACCCCCCCAAGCAATAGGATATAGCCTATGTTTATCCCTCTATATAAATTCGGCCGATTTTGTTCAGTCCATTGCACAATTTCGGACGAATTCATTCAGTACGAATATCTTTGCGTTAATTCAGCTGTTTTAAATTTTATTGCTTCATCGACTGAAATTAGGCTAAGTTCATACGTCTTGTAATTTAAGGTTACATCATACGGATCATAGACCATAAGCTCATTGTTATTGTAGATTATCAGGTCATACCTTTTGTGTGGTATGCTCTTAAATATTTCATTGTCAGCTGATTTAAAACTACCAAAGAACGCTCTGCATATCCCGCTGCTATTTCCATTCCATTTTGTCTGGTAGATGATACTCTTCTCGCCTGCGGCTTTAATGAATGTAGCCAATTCAACATCGAATGGGCTCGTTATTGTATACCAGTATTCCGTTTGATCTGCTTCAAGATCAAATTCTGACACCTCGGCAAAATTCCTGGCCTTCTCCGAATCCACGCGCATGGTAGTGTAGCTATAAACTATGTATTTACTACCATCCATTGTATAGCGTATGAAGTTTATTAGTTCAAATAGGAACGTAGTAAAAGGATTGCTAGCTATAGTTATGCCGTTGGCTATGAAGATGAGCCGTTCGTACATCTTCCCGTTCCTGTATAACTCTAAGCTTATCTTTTGTTTTTTCTCATGTGGTTGGTTATAGACCTCTAGGGCATTAGGTATACCCCATTTTATCATACGTTTAATTTGTTTATAACTCTGACGACTATGGCGATTTATATGCTCAAATATGAGATCAAGCGAGAATTGGTCATATCCACGGCGTTTAGTATCGTCATGGAATAATCTATCAAACTCATACGACTTAGAGTATATTGAGGCCCTGTATCCACCAGCACAAACTACTATGCCATTAAACCTCTTGGACAACTTAAGATTATCCACTAAATGCCCAGTAATCATTTAGTTCACCTCTCTCTAAATAAATAGGCTGCTAACAATCGACGGCCTGTAATTCAGATTCAATGTTTTCGTGGCTCATTTAGCTTTTCGAAGCCTTCTTTGCTTACATCCCACAAAATTATGAATTTATCCATACTCACACCTCCACCTGTCATGGATTATCAGTAGACTTGGAAATAGACAGTAACTGTATCTGAACCGTTAGATAGATTCGTTATTATAATAGGCCAATTGCCCGGCGTTGTCCTACTTCCAACTTGCCAACTCCAAGATACTATGCCGTCTTTATCTGCGGTCTTAACGCCTAAACCTGCGGCACTTGAATATCCGCTTTTATACTTTACAGCACAATTATACTTAACTCCAGGTATACCTTTAATCTTAATTGAAGCAGTTCCGCCACGTTTAACTGAAGCGGTATAGGACAGTACTTGGATACTAGTCTGCGTTGCTTGTGACTTCCAGATACCTTTATTTGCGGCCATTGCCTGTCCTTGAAGTAGTTCAAATGTATCAGCATATCTCACATCTGGCGGATATTTTGCAGCCTTAGCGAGGCCTTCTTGCACTAGCAAGGCATTGAGCATCTTTGGTATCTCATCAGTCGAATCTACTAACCAGACGTACCTTAGTAATCTGCCAAACTGGTCTGTCTCTGAGACGTCCTTCTCTAGGTAAACGGTTTTACTCATCACAAGGCCAGCCACGTAATTTGCGGCTTCAAGACCCATATACTCATTCTTGTCGCCTGTTATTTCCGGGCAATTGACGCCTATAAGTCTAACTCTAAATATGTCCTGATCTATTCGTACTTCTATAGTATCGCCGTCTATTACATTCACCACCTTTGCAGGCTGAAGTATATTACAAAAGCCAAGCGTGGCTATCAGTATAACTGGTACTAACAACATTCTAACCACTCGTCTACTCATTATACTCACCTCCAAAATATGATAGTATTTCACTTTCTGTTAATAGTAATACATTGAATCTATCGTCTGATAGATGACCACGCAATCCTAATTCATGAAATTCGTTCTTATTCTCATCTGGGCTTATATAGACTTTATCGCCACTATATATAGTCAGTCCTTCGGCCCAGTAGTTATTGTAATCCGTCTTCTCAGGGTAATTATAATGCGCCGATGTTATAAATACAAACACCCTATGGCCCGGCTTATTGCCTTTGAAGCTGATAGTACAATGTATACCACTAGATGCATCATAATCATAGTCTACCATACTTGTATGTATGTACCTATTTTCAAATGTTTCAAAGCTGAAGCTCGAGTTATCAGTCAGATGAGACAGTGTATACACGAGTCCTGCTAACATGCCACTAACAGAGTCTAGATATATCAAAAAGTATCTCTTTATACTGTAGTTAATTTTAAGTTCCAAATTGCCATGTGCATAAAATTCCAGTGAGCCGCGATATGGCTCGTTTCTACTTGTGCTAGGCATATGCGAATCTAAGTCCAAGAACTTTTCGATATTTGACCTAATCAGAGAAACTACTCTATGGTCACTATATCCTGATATAAAGTCTATCTTTATATCTGTCATATTCTTTGGCATTATTCTATCATCATATGTTGGAAATATTGCATACTTGTTTACTCCCGCTAGCACACAGCCATTTGGAACTGCTGGCATCGAGTCTAGTATTTGCATACTAATCAACTCCCAACATCGATTTTATACAAAGAGAAAGCCGGCGAAATGCCGGCCATAGGTTATGAATTGTATTTTCTATCGAACGATTCTTCGCTACTGAACCAGAACACCAACGCTTCAAAGAAAGAAATGATAGCTGGGATATATGTCCAAACAAACAATAGATAGAATATGCCCCACCACTGGCCCAAGTAAAATCTATGGATACCTAGACCACCCAAGAAAAAGGCCAGTGTGCCAGCCACATTCTTGCTTTTTCTATTCTTTGGCTTAGCTTTACTTAGTGCCTCGTTAAGCTTATCAGGATTTACAACCGCACCACATTTCGGGCAGACAGCCGTATCGTAACCTATTTCAGTGCCGCAATATTTGCAATACATACGTACCCCTCCTTCCAGGTCAACCGACCTACTACTTGAATACAATCAATCCATTAGACACAACATCCGCAATTGACAAACCTATTATTTCACTATGTTTCTTCTTACTTGGATAATCGCTGCCTGTTAGAGTAATGAATTTCAAACCATCATCAGATTCTCTGAACACATATATCCTGCCGTCTTTTGATATGCCATAGCCAGTATAGAGATATCCATCAAACCATGCACTCATTGCTTTATACTTAGCCATTATTGCGACAAATAGATAAGTTCTATAGCTCTCGTGCTCTTTAAGCTGGCCGTCAGTATCGAAGCTAATACAGAATCTAAAAGTATCATTCTGGTCTACCATGAATCTTGCACTCGCTGATCCAGAAAAAGTTCTACTCCACTCTGCCAATTCCCAATCAGTTTGGTCAACTGCATACTCCATGATATACTCAATCCTAAAGTCGTGCTCATTCACTAATTTCAATAGACTGAGAATCAAGCCAGTATTCAAATATGCCATACCGGTAATGAAAGCCCTGTTATTATCCTTCAATAGAGTCTCAATACTCAACTGCTTGACTCCAGATATATAGAACTCAACTATTGCCGAATACGGGCCGTCGTTAATAGCTCTAACATAATCGCGGTCTAGAAATTCATCTATATGCAGTAAAAGTGTCGTGAATGTAGTATCACCAACTCCATTGAACTTATATACTCCATCTGAAAGTTTCCTGTACTCTAGCTTCTTTGTGCGAGTTGGCATGTATATAGACTCTTTCTTGCCTATCAATGCACAGCCAGTAAAGTTCTTTGGCATCCTAGATACGATTGTTACACTCATACTATCAACTCCCGCTAAGCTGTGCATCAGCCATAAACTCGGCTGGCTCAATCAAGCTAAGCTCTACTCTAAAGTACCTACCTGCTACATCTATTGAATAGAGTCTGCCGTCATCATTTAGAATATAGAGTTTATTATCCTTTAGGCCCGGTTTACCTTCTAGTACCCACTTATCGCTTAATATGCGGCATCTACTTAAATCCTGTGACATCGCTATTATTATATCAGTCCTATCTAGCATAAGGTTATCTACAGAATTGAAATCCAGTTTGCCAACATCCAAGTAGTCTGTATCTCTAGTATATGCTCTATCTGCACAGTGCAGTACAGTCATCAATGGAAATTTGTCCATACTTGTTCTAATGAATGATAGAACTAGAAGAATTGAAGTAAACATATTAGCCATAATTGACGCCGCATGCCCGTCGAATGTCATCTTCTTATAAATCAGTCCGCGTCTATACAACGATAGATATATAAGGTCACTAATAGCAGTCTCGCCACTATCAATATAGCGTATAAGCGGGCTTTTGCTATTAAGTTCCGCATCATATCTCTTATTGATTATATCCGCAAACTTGGAACGTATATACAGTGGTTTAGCACCAGTTGAGGTATTTAATAACTCAATTCCAGTGAAATCATCTTTGTGCTCATCACTAATTAAACCGAGGCCTTTCACTCTGAATTGCACAATATATCACCTACCTTATCCAAATCATCTAGTGATAGCCCAAATATTGACCTGTAGTCCTTATCCAGAGCATCATCCTTGCCTCCTAACACAATTGCTTTAAGCCCATCTATATCTTGAAGACAAACATAAATAGCTGTCCTTGTATGTACGCCATAGCCGCGATATAGCGATTCTGAGAAGTAGAAATCCTGACCCTTCTCAGCGATTCTGCCATGAGTGCATAGATATGCACGTTCTTTAGAGCCAATCGCGTCCTGATAACTTATACATATCGATGAATAGTTATCGTAATTACTAACGATATATTCACCAATAGTTGAGTTATAAATTTGAGTACGTTCGTATGGATTGTATGCATACTGCTTAACATACTCAAATCTAATATCCTGCTCATTCAGTGTTCTGGATAACATATATATCATAGCCGTTATCAAAGTGACGATATTAGGTATATATATATTAGTTCTAATCTTCATGATGAATTTAAATTGAAGCATCAATTTGCCGCGTATATAGAATTCCAAAGTGACGAAATAACGATAGTTAGCATCCCAGTACGGTATATGCCAGAACTTATATTCATAATCATTGAAGTCATGCTTCACAAATTTAAGCACTGATGTGAATAGCAAAGAAAGTTTTCTATGGCTATCATTCATTACAGTGTATATGCCGTCCTTCAACTTATCTATCTCAACTTCAATCTTTATCGGCGGCACATACCCATAACTACACTGGCCTACGAGAATAAAACCTGTATACCTTTTGGGCACAACTTTATTCTCAACCGTTCTCATACGCACCAGCCATCCTTCTTATATTCGCCTTGCCACTTAACACATCATCTAGCGAGACGGCAAATAATTCTTTTGGCTGGTCAAAATCAAACTCGACTTCGCCGTCAAATTCATAGACTAATAGAGTGCCATCATCTGATACTTTGAACACATTAATTAATGAGCACTCTTCTCTAGGCCAAATGTGGCCTGACACCATAAAATCACTGACACTCAAATACTTCTTAGACGAATCCAGATAGATATCTGCATACAAGAATATACGTTCATTCGGGTCATCATAGTCTTCACGTACATCAGGCGGCATATCAAAACTGAGGCCTATTGCACCGCTATAGCCATCATCATACATAAAGTCGCTATAAAACAGAACGCATGAGCTAGAGTAAATTCTCGGTTCTACATTTTCCAGTGTCCATATATATTCTACTCTCAAATTCTTCTGTTCTGCCAAATTCGTCAGTAAATACACTATCGAGGCCATAAATCCGGCTAGTACACTAATATCTATATCGCCATCGTCACTAACTTCGTATGCATCGTATATTAGTATATCTATTGTTGTTTGAACATTGCCTTTCACATACAAGTCTATAGTTAGTATATACCTATCCAAACTTGCATTAGGCAAAGTCCAGCCTGTTTTAGCAGCGTCTATATCCCACCTTATAAACTTTTTCAGTGAATTGAATGTAAGCATTAGCGAACGATGACTTTCGTGCAGTAAAAGGTATTTGTTTCCTGGGTCACTATATGTATTTTTTATTACTTTGTTTGTTTGCTTATTAAAATATGCATAATAATGTGCGCCGGTCAATACACAACCTGTGAAATTCTTTGTGTCTAACTTTTCAGATATACGCATACCAACACCTCCAATTCAATACTAAGTTTGAAACTCGGAGACGCTGTCGTATATGAACTCGTTAATCCATCTCCTATTATAGTTTTGTGCCCGCTTTAAGCAGGTAGTCTATAGCCTCTGCATCCATCAGCAAGCCTATTTGCATATGCTCAAAATGCGGCTCATGTCTATCACCTTTATACCACTCCAATGTGCATAACCGGTTATTGCAGAAGAAATATAAGTCCTTATCATACAGAACAGGTATGCCGAAATACCCATCATTCTCTAGTCCGAGATAAGATAAGTTACTATCCTCATACCCGATTACAAGTGCCGCAGATGAGTAATTAAACGATATGTAGGGTGAATCATTAATCAAGTCAAATGTGCTGTAATAGTCGTTCAGTACCTTAACTGAATTTATAATGCCGCCAGTTAGTGCAACTGAGAAGTGAAGCATAGTAGCATATGCAGTAGTTCTATCTAAAATAGGAAACTTAACTTTCAAAGTCTTCTTATCTGGTCTCAAGATTTCGGCTAGCATTGAGACTCCAAACGAATACTCTACGTCACCTATCAAAAAGTCTTCAAGCTCATAGACTAGCAAATTATCTATATGCCAGTGCATAGGCTCTATGTACGAATTATTGTCTTCGTTAAGAATCAGTGGGTCAATAGGCCGCACTTCAGTGACAAATGAGCCATTACCCATATCATCTACGTGGAATCGAACTTTATATTCAGGCCCGAAATTTCCAAATGAATTAGATAAATTTGATGTCATCATTAATCACCTGCATAAATTTAATAAAATAGGCGGTTATTAGCCGCCTATTAGTCTAATGAAAAATACTGATACCCGTATTTCTTTAATAGTCCTTCGCTACTAGTATTATGGTCCTTTGTTAGAACATATACAACCTGCTTATCACAAAAGTCATGAGGCTCAGGTACATTGTCATACAAGTCAGTTAAGACAATGAACATATCCGGTGGCTCGTTATTAGCTAATATCTCCTCAAGTGCCGCAGATACGCTAGTGCCACCTCTATCTACTACGTCGAATTTACCAGTTCTCAACATACGAATATCAACTTCGGAGCCAAGCCCAGCTGTATATGTGAAAACCTTATACTTATACTTATATTTCCTTAATAATCCATAGACCTCAGATGCAAATTCCTGCAATTCAAAGCCATTGATAGAACCGCTAGTATCAACTAATACATATATTAGCCCGCCTTGGTATGAGCATTTCTTAGCTGGTGGCAAGTCAGTTCTTCTATCTAATCGTTTCATGGAATAATGTCGTTCTAGAATAGAATTGCCCTCGAATAACTTTCTAAGCAATTGCCGCCAATTTGAGCTTATCTTTCTACTGGTATCAACTGCCAACGACTCAAACATTCTAAATCTCTGTAAGCCACGAGTACGTTCAACCGATTCCTTGTATATTTCCTCTATCTCTTCAACCACACCTTCAGGTAGTTCAGACGACGGTACTGGCTTTATATCACCTTGCGTATTGTATGCAGGATTCTTTACCATTCTATCTGACTTTGCGTCATCCTGTTGGCCTGAACCTGTGCCACCATTATTATTTTGCTCCGATTGTCCTTCTGAATTATCATTAGCCTTGCCACCTTCTTGTTTCTCATCAGACTGATTCTCATTTTTGTCATTATCCTGCTTGCTATTGTTTTGCTGACCGTTATTATTATCAGATGATAAATCTAGGACTATGTAATCATTATTCAATTCCTGACTTTCCTTTGGGAAGTGCCGTTCCAGGTAATCGTAGTACTCTTCCCATGTAAAATTATGCTTCAATGCGTGCTCAGATGCCATAATGAACATTGCACTGCCAAGCTTATGGCTCAATACATCCTCTGGTGTCAACGTTGGGAAGTTAAGTTTTGGTATTTCAGGAATCATTGTATTTATTAAAGCATCCATTGCCAAATTCGATAGTTGCTGATTTGTGCGGACGTTATCTGCAATAAGATGTTTCAACATGACATGCAATAGCTCGTGTTTAAGGAGGGCTCGATAATAGCCCGTTAACTGTGTCTCATCTAGACTCTCAATATTATCAATTCGTGTACTGTAGTAAATATAATAAGGACTAATATAAATACCAAGCTTTCTAGCTTTTGCATCAAATTCTGCAAATGCCGTGAATGGGCACAAACTAGTGAATAATTGTATCTTCGATAGCACATGATTGAAAATAATCTCTTCAACTAGCCTATCGCCATACTCGAATGTTGAAACTCCGACATTGAGGGCATTATTGAAAGCAACATTGCACTTCTCTATCTCCTCTGGAGTAAGCATCTGCATATATACAATGAGATTCAAATACGGGCGAGGCAACTCGCCCGGTGGTAATGGTATCATTTCCTCTTTTATTTCACGCATATTCTCACCTCATTTTATCAGCTTTGTGATATCTATCTGGCCTGTTACATCGTCACTGATGATGTATAATATCAGGTCAGAAAACTCCTTACTTTTCTTCCTGCATTCTAGAACAATTTTATTAAAGTCCTTATTATCCTGACTTTCTCGGATTATAGGCCCTAATTGCTCTTTACTGAATAACCTAAGTGACTTTGCAATAGCATCAAGGTCTGCGGCACTTACCTCATTTGTCTTTAAGTAGCTAATCAACTGATTAACTGCATTTACACGTTCGCCGGCCTTTGCTGCCTTTATCTTAGCTTCATTCATAGATATCAAGTCATCAACTGACAATGGGTTAGTTGCTATCTCCATGATTAATTGTAGCATCTGCTTAGCATACTTATGCCCGATTATACCTGAGAGTAGCTCTTCCATATTTTGACTATATTTATCTTTAAGTGCATGGTAGATTCTCATTGCCCTAACGTGTGCCCTAGGAGTTGGCATAATCTCGGGCAACTTGAATTCATTATCCATTTGAAATACTTGGTAATCGATATCATAGAACTTCGATAAAGCCTGCACGTACTCGTCATCGTAATCTTTTAGGCCGCCTACGTACTGTTTGAAATCACGCATATTATTAGTGACCTTCAACCAGACAAATCTATCGATGAATGCCTGGTCAATTATCTGGTTCAACTCATACCTTTCGGTATCTGGATTCATTGCTGCAACTAGCCAGACACCATCTGGAAGAACATGGTCGTTTAGCCTTCTATCCAACAGTAATTGCATAACTGCGGCCCTAGTTATATCGCTTGCTCTATTTATTTCATCAAGGAACAGAATCTCATTGCCAGTTCTAGGGAACCAGTCTGGTTTAAGCCATACTGTACGGTCGCCATCTCTGGCTGGCATACCTATCAAGTCGCCAGGTTCCATCTGACTTAATACCAAGATTTTGACTTCTCTGTTATACTGCCGGCCTATCTGCTTAACTATCTCAGTTTTTCCAACACCTGCGTGACCCACAAGAATTGGCACTTCATTTAATTCCATAATTGCTGGCAGAAGCTTTTTAACCTCATTAATATGCATATACGCATCCTCCTCCCAATGTGAGTTATATATTTGCACAGAGTATATCAACATCTGCGGCTGATAGCTCTGTATAATCTAATAAGCTAATTGATGGGCTTATAAACTTATATTCAAATTTGCCATTGAAGGCTATAAACCCATCACTGTTATACAACAGAAACCCGTTATTACCGTCTATTACCTTACCAATTACCATACGTTCTCTAACTTCGCTATCTTTTACTGTTCTTACTATTATGGCATAAGCTAATACGTGCTTTGATACAACAAAATCAAAGTCCGGATATTGTGGATTATTGAATTGCAAAGAGAAAGAATACTCTACTACCATAGGCGGAATACGATATTTACAAACATTACTATTGATAAACGTATATCTATCATCCAGCATTATATACTTCAATTTGGGCCCGAATTTATACGTTGCACATACATGAGTCAAAATGTCGGCTAATAAGTAAGCCGAGAATTTCAACTCCAGCGTATCAACGTCTAATGACAATTCAAAAGAGTTAGTACCACCGATAAATAGAATCGCAGACACGTTGAACGAATTATTTTTCGGACGATTGAATCGTAGAACTGTGTTGAATAAGTCTTCTAAATCGGCCCGCATATCCAACCATCTGCGTCTCAATCGTGGCTGAAACCAAAACATCATGTCATTATATAGTTCAAGCTCAATCTTATCGTAGACCTTCAGCAAGGCTGTGATATTTCCTGATTTGATTACAACGCCGGTATATTTACTGGTATCAAATTGCTTATTATACAATATACGCATTAGGTCACAAATTCTTACGCAAGGAAGCCACTGGCTTTAGCCACGTGGAGGAATTGCGTCTCTTACAAAGACGCTACGTAAGATTTGCTACCTCCTTTCTATAACTATACCCATCAAAGTGTTGTACAACTGAAAAATATTTATGATTTACACCTTGTACAACTCTTTGACCTTCCTTGTCTTTAATATCAAAACTACCTGATTTTCTACAAGCAACTTCTCCATACCATATACCTTTATATTTTCCTTTTGGTATTTCAGCTTTAACCATATCTCCTGTTTGAAAGCCAAAGAAATATTTTTGTCTTGCTAAATATCCTCTCGGAAAGCCGTATTTATCTAAATTTGTTCTACAATGACTCCCTCTACCTTTTGCTTTTATATACAAAACATCTTTTGTCTTAAAATATAATTTATCAGGTGTACTTTGTCCTACACAACAAGCATCAAGATAATGATCTTTTGGTAACCCTAATTTAACTCTATTCATTTTTGTTAGAGCACCTGTACCACATTCAACTTCTAAACCACTATTACAAAGTACATCATAAACTTTCCATCTTGTAGAATTAACTACAGAAGTATCCTTTAATGTTTGTTTAACTTGTTTTTGTATATCAGGATAACCAAATTCTTCTGCTGTCATATTACCTTTCTTCTGGTTACACTCATGGCAAGCTAAACAAAGATTATCAATCCTGTCTGTACCACCTCTTGATTTTGGTGTTATATGTTCTATTTCTAAAGGAATATTTTCTTTTCCACAATAGCAACATTTTCTACCAAACTTTTCAAGTAAATATTCTCTAATTTCATACCCTTGAAGTGTACCTTGTTGATACTCAATGTCACTTATTTCAGGATTTTGCATTAATTGAGTATCAAACTTAACATTTTCATAAGATATGTGAGTTAATGGAACTAATTTTTGTAACCTATTAACCCATGTTTTTATATTATTAACCCTACTTTCAAGTGAAGGTGGTATCCAACCCTCTGTTTTTCTTCTGTTCAAAAATCTTGGTTTTCTATATCTTGTTCTTCTATTTCTTCTGTTGCGTCTAAACATACGTCTATCATCAAGTTTCTTTTTAATATCTGTTCTATGGTCTATTTGTCCTAACCATATTACATTATTATTTTGTAATATGGCTAATCCTGTATGTTTACTACCATAGTCAATTTTTAATCTATATTCTTGTTTATTATCAGTGTCATCTACTGCTTTTTTAAGGATTATTGTAAATGGGTATCTTCTAAATATTGCAGCCTTACCTTGTTTAAGCAATTTTCTTGCAACTGCTTCATGACAAGGTGATAATGGTTTTTTATTTGCATCTAAAACAAATACCATAGGAATTTCTCCTTTCTCTGCTTACGCAGGTAATATCCTTCTCGGCAATGTTATCTATGCTTACACGTACAACACACTGGCTTAACCCACTACGCCTGTTTAATGCTGTACGACAGTGTTTAGGACTGAAGGAGTATCCTAAAGTGTCATAACATAGATAACGTAGGTTCTGTTGCAAACCTTAGCCTGGTCAACATAGGGCTATCAAGCCCACGACTTTAGTCGTTGGGTAGTTGACCAGCTCAATAGCTATTGATCCTGTTATTCCAACCATTGACAAATTTCTTTAGATTTGGATTCTTAGCTACCAGATCATTTACGACAGACTTAAGCTCATTCTTTAGCTTATCGATAAATTTTCTAACTTGCTCTTTGTCCTTTTCACTATACCCTAATTCCGATAGTTGGGCTATAGCATCATCATATGTTTCTTTACCAGTTATTCTAACAGTTATATTCCTAACTCTATTGATTCCAAATAATACCATTGAGTCCAGTAATACAAATGCCAAGTCCTGATTGTTAAGCTTATACAACTGTTGCCCAATCCAGTAAGTCTCATAATAGAAATTTACTGCATCGTCATAGTTCTCTGGTGTCCAACCACCGTTCTTCTCCTTTGAAATGCCCCACAGAGTTTCACCACCTGGGTCATGCATAGCATTTGCATACTCACCCTCAATTTGAATGACGGCCTCAATTAATTTCAGACCGACACTCTTATTATCCAATTGTTGCTTCATATCGTCTATCTCTTTTTGTCTCTCTCTCATTTCTACCTGACGCTGTTCAAGCTCAGCCTGCGATTCTGGCCAGACATCCACTGTAGAGTTATTATAGAAATCTGACGGCCCTACATTTGGAATTAATACAGTATCACTATTTGACCTACTCTCCTGACTATACAGACTATCTAATGACTCAGTGATCCTGTCTACATACCTATCAATCTTTTGAAATCCAATAGCCAGCGTTATGAAATAGGCTGATACCGCTGCAATCATTGATATTGAGAATATCCAGATTAGGACTTTTATAAACTTATTGCAGCACTTTTCATCCATCTTCAGCACCTCCAAGAATAAAGAATCGTTTAATGGAATCGTCACTATGGATAATCGAACCATGTTTAATGCTATTTATATCCTGGCCATTCAAGATGAACTTGCCCATTTTGCCGTCTAATAACTCTACTGATAGGCTATTAGATAGCAAAATACAATGTTCTGCGAAGCTTGTACAGTATTCATCCATTATTCTAGTTACGGCTCGCCTTATGGCTTTACTATTACTACCTGCAATTGCCGGCATACCAGTAGAGTATAGCCATTTAACTTCCTCTATAGTAAACTTCTTTTCGCCTATATCATAGCTGAATAGAAGATTAGTAGTATCTATAGCTCTGTCATTTGTAAATGAGATACTACTGATAAGACCATATAATTCATTATTATCCTGATTGATTATAAAGCGAGTTAGCTTATCACTACCAGGCCAGTAATTCTTCTGATGCTTAAACCACTCAGAAGCTAGCCCGACTGAGAGGATGAATACATAGGCCGCCCCTTGTTGACTGAGCTGCATGTTATCAAGTATATGGCATGAACTAGCTAGTATGAAATACAAGCTCGCATACTCATTCTTCACCCTTGCGGCATTGTATTTATACCAACTAGGGCCTGACAGATATGCGTTAACCAGATCATGAACATCATCGAATTCCAGTTCGTTGACTGATAGCACAAACTCACCTCCTTTTTGCGGCCTTTGTGCATATATCATCAATTAGGTTAGACGTGAGCTCTGATACATCAAGCACATCTAACTTCAATGGCATTACACCACCAAACTCATAATCGCCATTGAATGGAAGCAACCAGTTACCAAAGTCTAGGATGAAATACTCATTGCCATCATAGACCTTGCCAATTGCTTGTCTTTCGTATCTGAATGCCAGTTCACCAATGAAATTGTCATCCTTTGGCTCAGACATTTTATAGTCCACATATGGCTTTGCTGTACTAGCCACAATTACATCGATAGACTGATTAAACTGCAGAAGATGTACTTTGAATTCCAATGCAAATCTATATTGCTCATCATCACTATAAAGCGGATATTCAACAGTATCTGAATTGACAAATAGGTAAGTCTTATTTGTGCCCATATACTTAATCTTAGGCTCGATTAGAAGCCTTGGCGTCAGATATGTTGCAATATCCGCTAACATATATGAGCCAAGTGATAGCTTTGTGTGCGGTATACGAAATCTAACATTAAGACTTGTCTTATCACTTCTAACTAGCTCAATGCCGGCATCTAGATAGTTAGACATATAACCATTTAGCTTAGATTCGCTTAGCATAGTCTTAAACAGGTCAATTGCCAAGTAAGTTCTATCGAATCTTAAAGTCGGCTCAAAGTCAAAATTGAAACTATCTCCGCTAACTATCCTGATGTCATCAACAAGTGGCAGAAACATTTCTCTATCATTAACAGAGATACTGACATAACTATGCTCTGGCCTGATTTGGTTGTTTCTCAAATAGAATTCAGCCATAGACACTCACCATCTCAGATGTCAGTTTATCTATCATCTCACTTGTAAGTTCTATTGGGTCTAATACAGTCAGTCTTATAGCATACATATTAAATTTCTGTTTATCTATTAGCGTACAAAAATTTTCATTACAGACTAGGTATCCTAAGTTAGATTCAACAAGGTGGCCTTCAGATAACTTATGGTCATAGAAACCTGGAGCTACTTTATAGTTTTTTACATCAACAAAGGCAAGCTTGTGAGTATTGACTTCTACAAACTCGCGGCCTTTATGCTTAAACTTTATCAAGAATGAATACTGAGTAATGTCATTCTCATTAGTCAAGTCAATAGTGTTCCCTGTATAAAAGCCGCCAAACTTGATGCACACTACCTGCTGGTCAGTGAAATCAACCATCAAATTGAGTCTATGAGCCAATCTTGCAACTAATGCAATGCCGGCATCTTTCTTCAAACTAGGTAGTTTAAGCTGAAGCTCTACTATTGGCACTCCGTCTTTAAGCAGCCGAAGTCTATGTTCTCTAGAATGAACCAGGAAATCTTCCATCTCCTCAATTACATGCCTATACAATGCCTCTATATCCTTATGATAGTCCATTGTGAGCTCCCAATACGTATTACCTTTCATACCTGGTGGGATATTAGCTACACCATCAATGTTAACTGGCTCAACATACAGGTAATTCCCGGCACCGAATAGCTCGATGCCGGTGAATACCTGGATTGACTCAGATGTATAAATCCCCATCTTCATCACTCATTCTCTTAAACTCACGCTCGGCCCAATCTTCTAGCTCTTCGCCAGTTGACCAAGTGAGTATCACTGGGTCTTCTACTACGATCCTGAAGCCTTCATGTTCTGCAAGCTCTTCCAGTGTCTCGACGATGTACTCATCGTCATCATCGAACTCAATCACAAACTGCCTCTTTGCCATGCTAATCCCTCCTCTCAATTGTCAAATATATCATCGGAATCGTCATCCTCATACATCTGGTATTCCACAATCTCCTTGAATTCCTCATAACTGAGGCCGCGAACACTGCCAGACCTCATGTATCTATCAAATGATGCCTCAAATATTTCTTTGTCTATTACTCCTAAAACCAGCAATGTTGTATATCTATTCCTGATTCTTTCCTTAAGCTGAATGTCAACTACGGCTTCAGAATCTAATGCAAATACAAGTTTCTCTATTTCCTCATCATTATCTAGCACCTCTAATGCCGTCTGTTGCATATTAATCCCTCCTTTCAATCATCGAACTCGTCTTCGTCCTCGAAAAAGTCATCTTCGTCAGCATCTTCACATTCACCGTAGTAGTCCTGCCATTCACTTGCTGAGACTCTAGTCACATAGTATGTATCATATGTAGTATTGTATTGCCAGTCTATAATGTCCATGTAATTCCCATATCTAAAGATAATCTTATCTGTAAATTGAATCGTGCCAAGCAAAAGCTCCATAACCTCATCCTGGTAAAGTAGCGCCAGCTGCCGCCCATCAGAGAATGTTAGCACAGTCAGGAGCCTTTTAGCCGAATTATGCTCTGCCAGGTCATATATCTTCTGGTCTCTAAAATAATGTGACATGTCTACTACTTCGCCAATTCCGGCTGCTACCATGAATGCCATTGTATAGCTAGCTAACACGAACTCATCCTCAGCGTAGAACTGGAACTCATGCTCGTCAGGTTGCTTGAATTTTACCTTGAAAATCTCGCTGCCACTAGCAATTGGTTCAACTAAGTCCACGAATTCGTCTGAGATATGCTCTGGAATCTGCATAATTCCACTATCTTCAAGATTTCTGAGTTCCCAAACTAGCTTTCTCATGTTATCAGATTCGTTTTTAGCTAATACCCGCGAATGTAGCGCGGCATTTATAGACTTACGAGATAGCGGCATAAACTCAGCAGTACCAAGTCGGGCCACCACCTCTATTGATTGTTCATCAAAACTATTTCTAATCCATTCAAACATACCATTCACCTCCTCTACTCATCATCTTCTGGCTCGTCTTCAGCACATTCTGAGTCCTCGCCATCGAGCTCTGCGTCCTCGTCTGGTTCGCCTATGATTATGTCATATGTGTGATACAAATAATCGTATATCCAGGAGATAACATTCTCACAACCGTCATACTCGAAGATTATGCGCCCGCCAGAGATGTGCATATTGCCAAGCAAGACATCGACGCCATCATCGGTTGGGCACAAACCTATTTGCCAGCCATTTTCAAGCGTAATCACTGTGAATAGCATCTTATTTTTATCGTGTGCTTGTAAGTCAGTAATCTTCTTATTCCTGTAGTAGTGAGATACGTCAACGATGTTGCCAATACCAAGTGCTATTTGGAAAACCAGCGAATACGAGGCCAGTGTGAATTCATCATCGGCAAAGAACTGGAACCTGTATGGCTTCTCAGAGTTGACTTCTATATTAAATATCTCATAGTCAACCTTTAACTTGTCAAACAAATCTGAATACCTGTCATACGTTTCACAATACAGGAGGTCATAGTTACTAGATAACAAGTTATCGATATTCTCTTTAAGTGCATCAATTGCCTCTAGCTCTTCATCGGAAAGCCTGGCTATATTTGGAACCTGTTCTAGAAATTCCCTTGTTATTGGCTTAAGAGTAACTGTGCCATGCTTACCTGAGATAACGATTGACTTGCCATCAACACTACCAAGTACCCACTCAAACATATCAGTTCACCTCCTCATAGCTGCCCCAATATTCGTTGTGAACCAAATCGTACCTGCCATATACCGTGTTGTACACCCAAGAAATTAAATCACTATAATACCCATAGTCGAATACTATTCCCTCTTTGTGTAACGACATATTGCCTATTAGAAGCTCCAAACCATCGCTAGTTGGACATATAGCTATTTGCTGGCGATTATCCATAGTTATTATTGTTAACAACGCTTTATTTGACTCATGTGCCTGCAGGTCCACTACCTTCTTTTTCCCGTAGTAGTGCGACACGTCTATAATCTGGCCAATGCCCAATGCTATTTGAAATGCCAATGAGTAAGCTGTCAAAGTAATCTCATTGTCGGCATAGAACTGGAATTTGCATGGCTTATTAGATTTTGCTTCTATTTCAAATATCTCATAGCCCACATAGAACTTATCAAACAAGGCAGAGTAAGTTTCGGAGGTTTCTGAACTTATGAGCTCGTATCCCTTGAATCGGAGATTGCTAATATTCTCCAACAATGTGTCAACTACCTCGTGCTCATCTTTTGACAATTGAACGACACTAGGTATCTTTTCTAGAAACTCCTGTGTAATTGGTTTAAGCTCTATTTGACCATTCTGGCCCAAAATTGTAATTGACCTGCCTTTAACATTTCCAACTGCCCATTCAAACATACTTTTGCCTCCTTTAAGCTTATTGTGTGGTGCCGAGTCTCTCTCTTCTTAACCTGAAACCTTGTAGAACTTTCAGTCTACTCAACCAAGAGTTGCTGAAAGTTCTTTGGAATCAAATGGCAAACTAACTACCTTTTTGTCCTGATGCTTTGATACCTTGAAGCACATGGATTTGCTGGCTACTATGAATCCGTCAATTTTGCTAAAGAATGCATCAAAATTCACAACTGCCTTTATAGCCTTGTTATCTGGTGGCATACTCAAGGTTTCCGAGTAAAACACAAGGTCAACTGGTTCTACTTTATATTCTGCTGTTTCAACATTGAAATCCACATTGAATAATGCCTGTGTTCTGGAATCGTCTGCAAACACAATGCCCTTGAACTGGTTCTTATCCATGTTATGCCTGCTTCCACTAATCAATTTGAGGCCAAACTTGAATTCATTACTCTTCTGTGGCAGGTAGTCAATGCCGGCTTCCAGTACTATCAAGCTGGCAATTGTGTATATATCCATGTAATTAAACTTGGCATCAAGCACAGAAATCTCATTGATAACTGGCATGCCTATTTTAATTTCTCGGCCCCCATTGAGAAACCTAAGTTCTTTCGTAAACAGCCCATACTGGCCATCTATAACTCCGGATTTCCATGCTTTAATCAGGTGGCTGGTGTTTTCAAAAAACACCTCGCCAAATTTTATCATTCTATCTCCCCCTTTCTTTTATTATACCAAACAATTGAAAAAATCAGTTAATGGAATCGTTAACGTGGATGAAAGCCGGCCTGGTTCAAATCAAATTTTTCTAAGATTACAAAATTCTATTATCTATATCTGCATTCTCTCCTGTTATCATGCATTCAATGTCGGAGACTGTTAACGGTAGTGGTCTGATTTGTTCATCAAAAAATAATTATACATTCAGTTCAATTAGAGAGACAGGCAGCCAATTGACACGACCTTCTCTGATTAAGACACTTATGCTATCCGACATAATAACTGCAGTTGTGCTATTAAATGGATTGTCAATTGTCGAAAACAGCTTATAGCCGGCCAATGTATTTTTAATGCCATCCCTAAAGTCGTTATACTCCTCAATCTTCTTAGTATAAATATCGCCAAATCGAATATACCTTGCTGGTTCAACTAGATACTCGCAGGTATCAAGGTTTATCATGATATTAAATATCTGGCATTTATCATCAAGCGGTGCCTTATTTGGCAAATAAGAAAGCAGCACAGTGCCAACCAACTTCGTGCCAAACTTCAACATTGCCAGGTCAAATGTCAAATTAGTATACTGGAGTCCATTACTCACAAGCCACATAGCCAGCACAGTCTCTGGATAAGTTTCACTAAGCCTCTTATGCGACAATTCGGGCATATAGACTAATACCTCTCTAATCTCATAAGTATATTTTTTATCGCTAACAACCTCTAATATATACTGCGCTATAGGCTCTGATGGATAACTTATTTGCCCAGCATTGTAGAGTGCAAGTAAATCAGTGAACTCTGGATATTCGACATTGCCTATTTTCACAATATCACCTCCAGTCTAGCAAAAAAAATGATGCATCACCAGAACTACATGATGCATCATTGTGGCATGATGATGCATCATTGTAGTCTGATAATGCATCGACTTTCAAAAACCGGGCTCAGGAAACTGCTACATCTGCGTAGTCTGAGATTATTTCATCTATTTGCCCTGGCCCAAATAGAAGTGCTGTATAGTAGCCGGATAAGAGTGCCTTGCCGGCTATTACTACTGCAATGCAGCCTTCCTGGTTCATATACTTTGTTACAGGTACACCACGTAAGTCTGACTGGACTACTTTGACTTCGTCACGTTTACCTGCGAGCGAAATAAACTCCTGGAATACTCCGCCTTCACCGGCGAGATTATAGAGTGGCTGGAGATAGAAGTAGAATTCCTTACCTAGCAGGACGCCAATGTACTTATCATTGTAGAATACCTGAGTAACTGGAAGGCCGGCCTTTGCAAGCTTACCAAATACACTTGGCTTATCTGGATTTTGCTCTATGAGCTTACAGGAATCATAGACCTTATACCTGAGCCCGCTATTACGATAGACATCTGGATTACTGGAGTAAAGCTCAAAACATTTCAAAAATTCTTCTAAAAACATACCATCCCCTCCTTATATTTTTATTCTAATTACCTGGCCGCCGGAACTGACAACTGAGTCCACAAAGCTCTGGCTTCCATCGTCTACCAGAACTACAAGCAATTTGCGGCCAACTTTTCTGCTAATCTGGATTGGGTCGTCAATTCCATCAGTCATGACAACTATCAGGTCATATGCATCCAGGCTATTACCAAGTTGATTGAGTGACTTATTCAAGCTGGTTCCACCGCCACCCTTTATGCTGCTAACTCTGGAGAATTCCTTATATGTGAATCTTTCCTGGATTCCATAGTCATACGTTACAATATCAAGATTACCACCTGAGTTCTTGGATATCTTATCGAGCTCTGCTGCAAACTGACTAAGTTGCTCAGCCTCAATTGAGCCCGAGACATCTAGCATGGCTAATACGCTGGCTTTGAATTTCTTTCTCTTACCTTCCAGGTCATCGAATCGCCTATTTGGTTTCATCCAAGTATAGTTGAAATCATAGGTTAACCTGCGGCCTAAGACATTTCTCAGCACTTGTTTCCATTGTACCTTAGCTTGCCTGGATGACAATACTTTTCTAAGCTCGCTACCCAGGACTTTACCGACATTCTTCTGGAATCCTTTGTCATTCAGGATATCATCAAGCATCTGGTTCATCATATCTTGTGCCAACTGGTCACCATCGTCAACTGGCGTATCACCAAGCATCATGTCACCTTTATTCCTGCTTGGCAAATCTGAGGACTTGCCGCCACGTTGCTTATCGCCATCTTGATTATTGCCGCTTCCAGCATCTTCATTAGCCTGGTCTTCGCCTTCAGATTGCTGGCCTATCTTATCCTTAATCCATTGATTCATCTTCTGACGCATCTGCTCATTATTCTGATAATCCTGGTTATCCTTCATCTTCTGGTAAAGTTCTTCCCAAGTATAGTTCTCGAGCACTGATGAGCCGCGGATTAGTGCACTTCTGCCTTCCGGCAGATTCAAATCCGGGCTATAGTACTCTTCTGCTGTTACCATACTGGCATTCAACTTACTGAACTCAGATATAGTCAAGTTAATCAGAGAATCCTGGCACACATTTGCGAGCTGGTGGTCAATTTCCTGATCCAGAGAAATCAAATGCTTGAATATCACATGCATTAACTCGTGCTTAATCAGGGCCCTTGTAAATGCTACAAGAGCATCATAGACAGTCCGGTCATCTGAATCAATAAACTGGGTATCCACTACTTCAGGAAATAGCTGGGCAATTGATTTCATGTTTATATTGATTACGAATTTACTTGATTTCTTATCGAATCTGACATATGCTGGATACTCAGATTCCTGGACCACCTTCATTCTATCAAGAAGCATGCCATACCAGAGTTCATCAGAGAAACCTGGTGTGAACTGGTTCTTAACGACGCCAATGCCCAATGCGTCAGACTGGACTCTGGCTAAATCTATTTTACTCATATCCATATTTACACCTCCTATTTTTTATTTTCAGGAGAGCAAGCCATTCAGAAATTGTGCGGCATTTGAGCCAGTGCCTATTAGATTCATTACAGCTTTTGCAAATGCTGGTATCTTCTTGAGTTCAGATATACCATCGCTATATACAGGACTATTACCAGATACTTCTCTGATAATAGACATCTGCTCTTCTCTGGAATATGCATTGATGAATATATCGACTGCTCTAACACAGTCCTGGTA
>Ga0208695_1001172_pt1 | contig 22953 bp, 37 predicted proteins | sample AD_UKC111_MetaG_FD_184449 | JGI IMG/M metagenome (GOLD analysis project Ga0208695, IMG submission 184449) | Active sludge microbial communities of municipal wastewater-treating anaerobic digesters from Hong Kong - AD_UKC111_MetaG (SPAdes)... | ecosystem: Engineered > Bioreactor > Anaerobic >...
CATACTCACTACCTACGACCACATCAACCATACCTTCTTCGACCCAATTACAGATACAAATTACGACTACCCTTTCGTATTCAAAAACGATATCGACCTACAACTAAACCTCCCACACCTACTAACCTCCCTACTACATAACCTTACATCACAACAACACTTAATAAACCAAAATATTACTAACATATCATCACTCCTTATTCAACTACATTCCCCCAATAAACCTATCTTCTTTATACATATCCCTTACTCTAATACCAATATACCCTTCATTTATAACAATAATATACCATTTAACCCACTAACTAATAATACAATTCCTACTAATAATACTATCTCCAATATACCTATCAATACCCCAATTAATATACCTATCAAAAAACAATTCAATACATTTACCTTTAAACCTTCATAATCTACATAAACATCATATATATGTTACATAAGATTCTCCTTATACATATCCATTAATTACTACAACTATATCAAATTTATTAAGGGAATTATATAAAATTAATTAGACAATTATATAAAAGTTATTAAGGAATTCTATCAAATTTATTAAGGAATTCTATCAAATTTATTAAGGGATTTTATGAAATTTATTGGGGGATTTTATGAAATTTATTAAGGGATTTTATGAAATTTATTGGGGGATTTTATGAAATTTATTGGGGGATTTTATGAAATTTATTGGGGGAAAATTTTAAGGGTTCTGCTCACGATAAAATGGTGTTTAAAATCAATATAGTTGCTCAGTCACACAAAGGTTTTGATTTATAACCTATTGATAATAGTGTATAATATCTTTGATGAGATTTTTCATCAAAATTTTGGAGTATTGCAAATGGGTATTTTAGTGTCGTTATACAAGATTTATCGTGCTTTTTCATTGGTTTATGATGCAATCATAGCATTTCGAATGTTATATGTTGTATTAAGTTCCTTGCGTAATTTGGTTTTGAGTTTTACCACCAAATAATACATTATAAGATGTATTATTACTGTTATTATTTCGTCAAATTCCTGAAGATTTCAAAGAAATCGTGGAGAAATGAGATGTTATATACATTAATTGTATTATGTGTTGGTATATATTTGGGTGTAATTGGCACTCGAAAGTACTATCAAGCTAAGCAACCGTTCACAAATTGGAAGACATTTGTTGATTGGTTGCAAGTTAAGGTAGGATTTAAAGTCACCAAAACGTAGTGTTGATTGAGAAGCCCCTTATTATAGGGGTTTTTCTTTAGAAACGATTAAAATCCCATAAAGACTGAAGTAAATTCAGTGGGATTAACTCAAATAATTAGATTGTGATGTAATGAATATTGCTTATTGGTTGTATATTAAATTGGTGTCATTTTGCCGAATGCCGTAGCTGGTTACTTTGCTGGTCAATTTTGTATACGAGTAATATTGCAATAAAACTTTTGATATATTGTTTATGAAATTTACATTCGACTGTTTCCATCGGTGTCGCAATGACTGTAACTTTGACTAGTTCGATTGAATTTTTATAAACGATAATATTTTAAAGTATTACGTATGTATTTAGTGTTGAGGACGAGAGATGAGAACTGGTTATAAAAAGATAATTTTATGTGTATGTATATTGTTATTTGGGTGTGAAGATGATAATTCAAAAGAGGAGAAAAGAAATGATTGAGATGAGGAGTGTAATAGATAATAGTATTAATCTCATTAGTAATCCTGTTGAAGGTGAATATATTGAGAGTAGATATGTGTATCGTGAAGATAGTGATCATGCTATTATATATTTGAGTAGTCAAACAGGATGTGATAAAAGTTGTAAGTATTGTTGGTTAACGCAGACAGGACAAACTAATTATAGAGATTGTAGTGTTGAAGAGATATTGATGCAGGTTGATAGTTTATGGGACAAGTTACCATTAGATAAAATAACAAAGATACATTTTAATTTTATGGCGAGAGGGGAGGCGTTGAGTAGTAACATTATTTTGAAAAATTTTGATGATTTAATTTTTGGATTTCGTGAGAGATGTAAAAAGGTTAACAAGGAATGTAAGGTTTTGATTAGTACTATATTACCTAAAGGTATTATGACAGGTGAAACTTTAATGGATATAACAAAAATATTAAGTAATCCTGAAGTTCATTTGTATTATAGTTTGTATGGTAATGATACATTTAGAAAGAAGTGGATGGGAAAGGCTGAAAGTTTAAACAATGCATTATCTGCACTACATGTATGGCATATGATGTATCCAGAGCGTATTGTATTGCATTGGGCTTTTATAGATGGTGAGAATACGGATATTGATGATTTTTATGAATTGGCTATATTAGTTAAGCAATATTTGCGGGGTGTGCGGATTAATATAGTAAGATTTAATCCTATTGATGAAAAGTATAAAGAACCTTCATTAGATGTTATACAAAATTTATTTAGTGCTTGGAACTTTATTAATTTTAATTCTCGAAACAAAATTATTCCACGTGTTGGTGTGGATGTATATGCTAGTTGTGGTATGTTTTTTGCGCCTTAATGCGAAATACATTTATGATGATCACCTAGATGATAAGCAATCTTGTTGAGTTATGGTGGCCAGTAATGTTATTACAGGTAATAAGTTTGGTGATGAGGTAGACAGGAAATGTTTTTACAAGAAGAACTTGAACAGAAAATAGATGATTTGTTGGTAGAGTGTACTAATGAAATTATTTATAGTCCATATGGATATAAGTTATTTTTGGATGGACGAATTTATGCATTAAGAAAGAGGTTCGTGCATGATTTGAGTTCTTATATAATGTTGGAGAAAGAAGGAGTTGTTGGTATAACCAAAGAAATGATTAGGAACCATTGTTTTAACATAGGTTGTTTTAATATTGGGAAGGATGGTGTTTTATATGATTGTTGGATATATCCACCAACCGAAAAAGAAAACAAACCATGTCCTTGTGAGTTAATACAAAAAATTAAAAAAATATTAAAAATTTGTAATTTTGATCCTCATTACACTAGGATTAATAATGAGAGTGTAAATCGCTGGTTTTTGTGGTTGGAATACACAAATGCAAGTTTAACAAAATATTATGGACATGTTGATGAATTTAAATTAGTTCCACCTACTGAATCGTGGTAAAAACCTTTTTATTCCTTTTATTTTTTTATAAAATAATAAAAATTTTCTCATTATATATTGAGGATGTGTATATGGAACAAATAATACCTTTTAGTACTGGTATGTTAGAAACGGGATTTTTTAATGTTATTAATATGAGAACAAAACAAGTTTTTCCCAATCATGAATATATCCATATTTACTGTTATCAAGATTGTGTTGAGGTTGATTTCCCGGGATATCAAAGTATTAGTTGTTCCAAAATAGGTAATGATGGAAAATATAAATTAAAATTGAGACAAGATATAGATTTTTCTGAATGGTATCAAACGAGTATTTTTCCTGATGGTGATAGAATCATATTAGAATGTATGTTAGCTGATGGTCAATATGTATTAACATTATATAAATCAGATACAAAACAAATTATAATTTTAAACACCTTTTGGGGAAATAGAGGTCCCAAATTCAAAGTTATTGAACCAAAAGATATTGTTTATTGGCGTATTATTGGAAATCAAGTATAGAGGTTATGTATGTCTGGTTATGGTGGGGTTGATGATGAATCTATGCATGCTATCATATTATCTGAAAATGAAGTTTTTCGTGTTCAACAGCAGATAAAATTTCAACAATCATTACCGAGATTGAAATTTTGTAAGGCTTGTGGTGAACAAATACCACAAGCAAGATTGGATATTTTGGGTGGATGTTTATATTGTAAAGAATGTCAAGAGAAGCGTGAGACTGTAATTAAACGTGTTAAAATGATTCAAAAAATGTTGTGAATATTGAAGGTATGTCGATGAAAAACATAATATATCATTGTGCTAGTCCGAGAGACATGATAATGAATATATCAATAGGACAAATTAATCCTATTGATGATAATGGTATTAAATGTATAAGTTTAACGAGGAATAGATTTTTAAGGTATGATGAGTATTTGGGATATGGAAAGGGAATTTTTCATTTTTGTATAGATAAAGACAAATTACGTACTAGGCAAGTTATAGAACCATATAATTATTTTTACTTTCATGGTTGTAAGAGATACTTGAGATTGCCTAATTATCTTGAAAAATACGAACATTTTAGGGAGAAAATTTTATATAAACTGGAAAATGAAGAGCGTGTATATAAGCCTATTGATTTTGTATCTGGTTATATTTTACGATGTGATGTTTACTTATCAGACATGATTAATTATATAAAAGATGGCAATAAAAAATGTTGTATAACAGATGAAGAAAGTGAAATAATAATGAAGTGGATTAACACTTTTAATCTGTTTCAGATTAATATCCTATAATATTTAATTGGAAACGTTGTGATTTTGAAATGAAAGTTTTATACAAAAATGAAAATTTTATATAACAGCAACTGACAGGGTCGACCTCTGGATTAAGTGACTTGTTAGAAGTTGAAGATGATTTAATGTGTGGGAGATAATGAAATGACATTTAGCGAACTACGAAATAGCAAGTTATTACGTAATCTTGGATGTAATGAGCAACATATTATAAATTCTGTTGTGGATTTTTTTAAGAAGTTAGGGTTTGGTGAACGTGACATTTTTAATATTGATATAAATTGTATTTCACATGAAAAAATCAGATAGAACGAAATTATTTTCAGAAACTTTTGAATTAAATGAATTGATTATTTCAATTGCTTGTATTTTACAAGCGAACGGTTATGATGTTAATGTTGTAGATAGTAATGAAGATTGGTTACTACATGGATTGGTCAGTAAGGAAATGTATTGTGAAATTAATGGTATTGCTATTAAGATGACATCTAGTTATGCATATACAGATAATGAGCGTGGTTTTTTATTAATGCATTATAAGAAATATATTGATAAGTGGACTAGAGAAGTGGTTGTACGAAAAAATGTGAAAGATGAAAAGGCTGAAGATGTTGCTAATCATATCAACACATATATTCAAGAAATGATTAAACGTATGAAAGAATATAAACGTCGTAGTTTTACTATTGTTAATGATTGTGAGTATTGATATGAAAAAATATAATTTTGATAATTGCAGTTTTGTTAAATATTTGCCTGATAATGTCAAGCATTCAATGTTAGATTTCATTCAAAAAATAGGTTTATCAATCAGTGATTTATTTCGTTTGCATATAGTATGTGTGCCGAAAAATTCTGAAATATCAAAATATTATATTACGAGTAATTGTATTATAGTTAATCCTGTTAATAATGTTGGTGCATTTATTCCTTGCACTATAAATGGAAATATTAGATGTTTATATAAATTTGAACCAAATAAAATATATGATTTGAAATTTGTGTTGTTTTGTATATTAGCATCATCGACATATGGATATAACATTAAGTATAATTCCAAACCTATAATCACACCTTTTTTGTATGGTTGTGGTAATAAACAATCGTTACAAGATTGTCATCATCCTATTATGGAAAGATTTTTATATAGTGTAGCTGTATATGTAAAGAATCAGAGTGAGCGATTAACTTACCAGTTTGATCCATCAATTACCCATTCTGAGACATGTATGGAAAGATATGAGAGATTGTTGAAAGATGAATCAAAATTGTTTAGTATTGGTTATATATTGGATGAGATACGTAAATGTTTTTCTCCAAGGAAAGTTTATTTTAAACATTTAGTATCAAGTACAAGATATGAGAATAACAAACAACAAGTTGGTTATTTGATTGATGAGTTATATATTGAATTTTGATATGTAACAAATGTGATTGTTGTAATTTAGAAATGAGTAGATATAAATGCAGCAATTAATATTAAAACCGCTAGAATGATGGGATTGCTCAGCAACAAAAATTAAAGAATAATTTTTGTTGTTGAACCAAATTAAATCGTTTAAAATATTTTAAACGATTTTTTATATTATAAAGGTGTAAAAATGAAAGCAATTATTGTTTTGTTATGTTATTTGGCTATTTTATATGGTTATATTGCTAATGTATATAAACTGTGTCAAAATGATTTTGAGGCTCCTTTAAAGCCTGAGATTATTCGTGGTATTGGTGTTTTTGTCGGTCCTGTTGGAGTTGTTACGGGATATATGACTCTTGATGGAGAAAAGTAATGAGTATTGATAATACCTATCTTGATGCTATATCATCAGCTATAACCCATTCATCTGAAAAAACAGATCGTACTGGTACAGGCACACTATCAACACATTGTGTGCCATTACAATATCATGTGAGAGGCTTTAAAATTCCATTATTACAATCTAAAAAATTGATTTATACAAATAAGGTTATTGATAGTTCTTTGTTTAAAGAATTAAAGTGGTATTTGTTGGGTAGTGGCAGTAATAAAGATTTGCTTGACATGGGTGTAAAGTTTTGGTCTGAGTGGGCTACGGAACAAAATCATTTAGGTCCTTTGTATGGTTTTCAATGGCGTAAATGGCCTGCCATGATAACAGATTTTTCTCAATTACAAAAAGTACCAAATTATTATGGTATTAAATTACCCACAGCTACAAAGGAACAAATACAGGAATGTAAAGCGTATTGTAAAAGTCGATTACGTAGCAACCAAGTACTCTCAAGATATGAGACGGAATGGATTGTTGTTATCCAAACCTGTGCGGATGATGAACGATATACTATTGATCCGTCTTGGCTAAATTATGACGTGTTTGCACATGATATGCAATATATGGTTGGATATCATAATATCGTAAAGAATGTGTTTGTAAATGGTAATTGGTATTTGAGTCCTGAGTATTTTAATTGCAAACATTTCTCAAAAAACACAAGTGCTTTTGTGCCAAGAGATAACTTCGAGTTTACACCTAATAATCTACAATCAGATTATTGTTTACGTCCTCGTTTATATCACGATCAATTTGTTGATTTGATTGATAACATGAGACGTGATCCATTTAGTCGTAGATTGATTATTAATAGTTGGAATGTTGGGATGTTACATGATATGCAATTACCACCATGTCATTTCACATTTCAATTATTAAACAAGGATATTGATGGAGTTAGATATACATCCTTAAACTTAATTATGCGTAGTAATGATGTATGTTTGGGTCATCCTTTTAATATTGCTCAATATGCAATGTTGTTATTTGTGATTTGCAAGTTGTGTGGTACACAGCCTGATAAGTTATATTTTTATGGTGGTGACTTTCATATTTATAAAAATCATACATCATTATTTAATGAACAGGTAAATCATTACAATAGTGAAGATTTTATTGAAACGAGTCCTGTTAAGATGTTGTTTAATCATCCAAATCCTACAAGCATTAATTATTGTAGATTTGATTTTATGGATTTACTACAAATAGATTTTGATGATAAAGATTATATGTGTGTAAAGCGACCACATTTTAAATATCCCGTAGCTGTTTGAGATTTTATAATGACATATTTTTTGTATTACTTGTTAGGTTTATTGAGTTGTTTTGTGTTTGTTTTATGTACTGCCTCACATGAGCGGAAAGAAGAACATGTATTACATGCATTTTTTTGGTCTGTTTTATGGGGTTTATTGCTTTCGATAATTGTTACAGGTACGATGTTTGAATTTTTCAGACGTATTTTACCTGATTGGTTATCAACATTTCCTTATAAATTATTTTTGAGGATTGATGATAATATAACCAAAATTAGTAAATTCATTTTAGGAGAATAGATATGATGGATACTTTTTTATCAGTTATTTGTATTGTATATGGTGTTTTTGCTGTTTTGATAACAATGAGTCTTATGTTTGAACGACGTTCGTGTACAATACGACGATATATTGGTGATATTTGTTTAGGTGCAATTTCACCTATTATGTTAATTTGTGTTGCTGTTATTTTTGTATTATTTAAATGTAATTCAAAAAGTGCTGATAAGGTTGCATATTGGTTAAATGATATGTGTGACAATATTACAAATTATTTTTTGAGTGCTTAGTTATGCAAAAAATAATTTCTATTATCTTTTTAATTGTTGGTTTGTTTTTTGTAATTCATTTTACTTTTTTCACCACAGAAGTATTAGATTTATTAGATTACATAGCTTTACTATATTGTGGTGTGTTATCATTTTTTATTAGTAAGGTATTATGGAGTAGTAAATGACAAATAACACACCTGTTTGGACGCATACAAATTTCGCTTTGGATTATGATGATACATATACTCGTGATCCAGATTTGTGGTTGGATTGGGTGAAGCATGCTCTTGAAAAAGGTCACACTGTGAAAGTAGTTACTATGCGTTATCCTTATGAAGGAATAACAATGGATTCACGTTTATTGGAATTAGTTGAAGTAATCTTCACGGAACGTAAAGCGAAACGCATTTTTGCCAAATTAAAAGGATACAATGTTGATGTGTGGATTGATGATCGACCAGATTTCATTGTGGGAGATGCGTTATTATGAAATATGATATGTTTAATATAATTGGTGTAGTATTATTTGTATTTGTGTTTGCATCCAATTTTGGGTTTAATTGTTACATGGCTTATACAGAATATCAAAAAATCTATGGAAGAACAATTATTGTTCATAATGAGCAATTAGTTGAAAGGAAATATAATACCCTTATTGATTCAAAAGGAAATGAAATACCAATTACACCTGAAATATCAAAAAAACTAATTTAATTACATGCGCTTTAGGGCGCATGTGTGTATAAATTGGTATCCTCCTTTTATTCCAAAATAATTTTTAATATAATAATGTTTCTTTAAACAACAACTGTGAGAAATAACTATGACTATTTCAAGATTTCATATTACACAATCGGTATTTTCAAAATTTAATGAGACACCATCAAATTATCTGGATATACCAACATCCAGATATCATGGATTTATAGACGGTACGTTTGAGCAAGCAAAACAGTTACTGGAAGAAAAATTATCACAATATACAGGAACTTTCAGTTACGTATGGCATACAGATATGCCACATATGTATCTTGTTAGAAATCAGGTAGATGTTAAAACAGGTAAGCAGATGGTGACATATTCTGTATTTTCCATTACAGCTGAAACGGATCGCACAGATATGGGTTGTTTTATGTTTGATTTATCTACGCGGTCTCCAATTCAAGAATAATTTAAAATGGAGATTTGGTATCCTCCTTTTATTCCAAAATAATTTTTAATATAATAATGTTTCTTTAAACAACAACTGTGAGAAATCAGTATGAATGATGTAATTGAGGTTTTAGACTTAAACGAGTTGATTGATTTGGATTCAACAACAGAATTAAATGAAATCGAACTTGAACAAGTTTTCTTTGGTGATAAATTATCACGTGAATTTCAAGTAATCGCCCGTAATCAAGTAGAACAAGCACTATCAGACGGCCATCAACGCATTTGTCTTATTTCACCAACGGGGTCAGGTAAAACGATAATGGCTGGCTTAATTATGATGTCATCAGTTATTCGTAACTTGTGTGGCATTAGTAATAAACTAGATTCAAGTGGCAATTATATTGAAAAAATTCGTGTGCTGTTTGTTGCACACCGCAATCGTTTATTACAACAAGCAATTCGCACATATGCTGCTGGTATTGGTATTGAATTAATTACTCAATCATGTTTCTCAGAAATCCCTCAAGGAGTTTTGGATCGTGGTTGGCATATCACTGTTTTGGATGAGGCCCATCACGAATCAATGATTACAATTCAGTATCAGTTAATGAATTTAACTCAAACGGATAAACATCCATTGGGATACATTCCATTATTGGGTTTGACAGCTACTCCTGATCGTGCGGATGGTTGTTTGATTAAATTTGATAAATTTATTCATGCTATTACACGTGAGGAAGCTGTTAAGAAAGGTTATTTAGCTGAGACAGAATTGTTCACGTTTGTTGATTCAACCCAATATGCAAACAAGGTTGGTATTATTAGTGATATTGTTGCATCTTATGCAAATGATATTGGTCGCGGTATTATGTTTGTTTCCACACGACAAGAAGCTGCTGAATTGGAACAATTCATTAACAAGAATACCAATAAAATGTGTATTAATGTGAGTGAAACAAGTGACACAGTATTGAATCAAGTTTTGGATCAATTTTCTCAAGGTATTTGGGATATTATTATTAATTGTGATCGTTTAGGAGAGGGTGTGGATGTTGTTGGATGTGATTCAGTTATTATTGGTCGAACAGTTGGTTCCTATCCATTATTGAATCAATACATTGGTCGTGCTGCTCGTCCTGATAGTACTTGTAAAGTATTTTGTTTGGTTAATCCATTGACAGATAATTTGGATCCAACAGTAGTAGTCGGTAAACCAAAAACGCACAAATTCAATTATAAACGTGGTGGTAAATGGATTTCGAAAGATTTTCATGTAACAACTGAAACATATGATGAAATAGATTTCTAGTTTGTAATATTACACATTTTGGGACACTTGGTCCCAAAATGTCCTAATAGAATGGTGTGTTTTGATAGACGTCATATAAGATAACAACGGTTGTAGAAATGAATTATTTAATTAAAATCACGCACGTAAGTGATGATTGTGTACCTGACATTAATTTTGTGCGGGATGAAAAGGCTCAAATCATTTATTATCCAAGTGTTAATCATGCAAGTGCTGTATGTTTAGAAATGATTAAACATGGTGATCAATATGGTATGATTGAACATCAAAAAAGTTATTTTTATAGTCAGGGTGAGAATACAATTATTTTTGAAATAATTCCTCATCTTGAGCAAACATTACCCACGTTATTCAAAGATAAGCGTGGACGTGAATGGGAAACATATATTGATAAAAGTTATTATGATATGGTGTGTGTAAGATGGACTAGTGATAAGTCCTTTAATAATCCTTTATCCTTTCATTTTAACACAACAGCACAAGCGTGTTTATTTGTGCAATTACTCAAAGAGGCTTATTGATATGTTAACTTATGTTCGTGGTGATTTAGTAGATGCTGCATTAATTGGCAAAGTAGATATTATGGTTCATGGATGCAATTGTTTTTGTACTATGGGTAATGGAATTGCACGTGATGTACATCAAAAAATTCCTGATGCCTTTAAAGCTGATAAAACAACTTCTCCAGGTGATCGTACCAAACTTGGAAAATATACATTAGCTAAAATTACTGCTTTAAATGGCAAACAGGTTAGTATCATTAATGGATATACCCAATTCACATATTGGGATCCAAAAGATATGTTTTATCTTAGTGCATTACGTAGTGTTTTTGCTAGTATTGGATTTGCATACAATGATCCAACTCGTACAGAAGATTTGGTAATTGGTATACCTTTGATTGGTGCGGGTTTAGCTAGAGGTAATTGGCGAGATATTTCAAATGCCATTGAGGAATTAAATTTACCAGCTAATGGGCTAAAAGTTGTTGTGTTTGTTAAGTTTGAAAAAGATTGGAAAGATATTGTGGTAAAAAGTTTTCCTGAAGAAATGGGTCATATTATTTTTCGGGATTTAACCCAGGATTGCTCCATAAATTACATTTGATTCCAAATAAATTTTAAATGATAATTTAAATTCAAAATAATGTTTAATTCTCATTTATGTTGGAGAGGTGAAATATGCCTGTATTATTTAATCCAGATTTGTTGCAGTTTGCCACAGCACAAATTAAGTCTGTAACCACTGCTTTAGGTGGTGCTGCTCGTGTGGTTATTAGTGAAGATAATCCAAAGGGTGAGCGGTTAATTATGCCATTTCATTTAGCACGTAACTATATGAAGGAACAGAAAGGTGGTGATTATCTAGCTCCACGACATAGTGAAATTCTTTTATATGACAAACATCCCATTGGTTTTGAAGGTTTTCCATATAAGGCGTATATGTCTGCTACACGTGATGAATTGGATTTAGCTATTGATATGTGGACGTCACGTATTCGTCGTATTCTTCAGAAACACATTATAGATTATATCAAAAAAGATGATATTCATAATTGGTGTATTGATGGATATGTTTTGTATGGATTAATTGATGAGTCGTTGTGGCTGAAGGGCAGTGAACCCTTAAACAAAGATGGTACATTTCGTCGCATGCGTGTTCCAGTTATTAATTTTGCAGATTTGAGTAAAGGTGTTGAAACAACACAATCTGCGGAAAATTTTATTTCTGAACGTGATTGTTTGGTGTTTAATGCACCTGATGGTAAAGTATATATTACTCCTCCAATTTGGACAAATCTTGGTCAAGTTGGTAGTCGTAAGTTATCTGGTATTGAAGAAACGGAAGTTGATGATTCGTTATTTGATTATATTGATCAGCAATTGCATGTTAATATTAACTTTGCGCTTGATACCGCAATGACTATTACAACTTTGTTTGGTCATGAAAAAGCAGAGCCATTGCAACTACCAGAATTGATGATAGAGTATCAAACATTAAATTTAATTCGTTTACCAAAAGAAGTAAAACAAACAGCTCCTTGTGGTATTCAATTCACGCATGTAATGGCATGGTTAATGGGTTTGTTTAAAGATCCAGATAATCTTAAAGCAATGTTAGATTATCGTTCCATTTTGAAGCAACTTACAACTAAGGGACTTCAAAATGGAGATGTAATGGATGATTCAATGATTTATAATGATGGGTTTGATAGTACAAGTATATCATTGTATAGTTTTAAACACATTGAACATTATCGTACATTAGTTGAAGAAGATTTGATTCAACATGTTGCGTGAACAATAGGAGACATATGTCTCCTATTTTTTTTTAAAAGGAAGATTTTATCCCATCTTTGAATATGAAAACCCTGTTCTTTAGGACAGGGATGAAATATTCATTTACCTGAAATATTTTTGAGATAAATAAGGATATTAACTGAATGAAAACCAAATTTAGTTACTTTAAAAATACAACCGCTGGAATGGCGGGGATTGCTCAACAACAAAAATTGGTTGTGGCTCAAGCCACAACTATCGTTGAGAAGCCCACTCCTTTAGGTGTGGGTAAGTTCACTAGTGTTATCGGGATGTACTCCTAAAACAGAAGAAGGTGATGGTCCACAATATTTGTATAGTGGTATTGTTTGTGAGATAGGTACATATAATGCATATGCATTAGAGCGTAGTTCTAGTGGGGGTGTGTATGTAAATCGTGCTCGTCAGTATGATAAGCTATGCAAAGAAGCTTCTAACATCCCAACATCAAATTCTAAAGAGGTATTAAAAGAAAATCCAACAAATGGTTGAAAGGTTTAATCCTTGTTTCCAATTTAATTTTTTATTATAATAAAATTGTTAAGTGTTTTACTTAACAATTTAACTTTGACAAATAGGTGAACTGTATGAGTTTATTATCTGATATTCAAACTATGTCCAACCACACACGTGTTGATTATGTACGTGAGCAAGTTGCAAAAGAGTTGCAAGCATCTGTTGTTTCTCCCAAGTGGGAGTTGGTTACGGATGCTTCAATAATGAAGATTGAGCGTGATATTGATGACAAAGGTAACACAATTTTACACATGCGTTTGGGTGACTTAGGTCACACGTTTGATGGTAAATCACGTGTTGCACGTCGTTTAGAGAATACTCCATTACATGACGTAATTGAGAATTTACAAAAATCGCAATTTTTCTTTGTTGAGGTGAAAGGTCAAATGCGTTTGTATGATTTCACATTAGCAACAAATTTTGTTCATAGTGCAGAAAGTATTCAAAACTTAATTAATATCTTGGGTGTAACTGCTATTCCAAATGGACGTTCAAAACAGTTACATAAAAACTCTCAATTGAAAGACCATTATTTTGGTCGCACATATAGTGCTGCCGATTTATCAATTGAGCCGTTAAATCAAGGCATGTTGGGTGGTGAATTTTCTAGTATTGTTCGTTTTATTTGGAGTCCGTTCTCTCATACAATTAATACGAGTTATGAGCTATTACGTTTGGTTTGTGCAAATGGCTCTGTTGGTTTGGCTTCGTTTTTGAATAGTAAGATTCCGTTAGTTGATATGTGGCAACAAAATTTGGATATTGCAAGTAAGCAAATTCAAAATCAAGTTGATAGTAAATTTGAGCATCGTTTACAGCAAATGCATCGTACACACACATCTGTGGGTATGTTAATGAATTTGATGAAACATGTTGAAGAGCGTTTATCTAACAGTGAAAATACTTTTCAACAAGCGAATTTACTTGAAGGTATTCATCGCGTGATTAATCCAATTGAGCATTGTGGTCACGTGTATCGTGATAATGTGTTTAATGATGTTAATGTTGCCTCACAATGTAATTCACATTTATCAAAATTAGATGTGTTTAATATTGTCACAGAGTTATCTTCCCATACGTCAGGAACAGAAAAAAGTTCAATGAATGCATTGCAACGTATGGCAAATCAATTATTGTGGGTTGAGAAAGATTTCAAGACCTCACGTAAAATTGATTCTCCGTTCGCTGATACACAACACGCATTTTATGGTACATTAAATTAAGGTATAATGGAGGAAGGGAACAGAAATGTTCCCTTTTTTGTATGTTAGTACAACAACGTCAGAAATGGCGAGAACAATTTAAACAAGGAATTGTTCCAGTCTTATATACTGCCACAACCACTCAAAACGAACTTGTTAAACAATTAATTGATTATATCAACAATGGCATTGAGCCAACACATGTTGATTTTCATTCATATCTACAATTTCGCAACACAAACACAAAAAGATATTCCATTATTATGGAACAATTGATGGAATATGCCATTTTTAAACAACTAGGAGAAAATTATGATTGAATGTGATTTGTTGTCTGTTTGGGTTTGGTTAATTATTGTTTTTATTTTACCCGCGATCGTTTATTGGTTATATTCAAAACTCAAAACCCAAAAAACATTGGAGAATAAAGTAACCCATCAATTTAATACAACTCAGCGTGGTCATGCTTCAAAATCCTTGACAAAATCATCAGGTTCTTTTACTTCAAAATCAGATGTTTCTAGTTTCCCTGATTTTGATATTGATGTTAGCACACACAGACATAATAGTGGTTCACATTGTGGTTCGGATAATAGTGGAACAGAGTCAGGAAGTGGTTGTGGTGGAGGTGGTGGTTGTGATTGATTTTTTAACTTTGATAATAATTATAGGATTATCAATACCTATTGTTTTGTTGTGTTGGCCTTTCAATATAAAGGAAACACGACAAAATGTGTATCCTTTATATAAGCAACGAGGTGAACTTACCCATATCTAACGAAATGGGCTTCTCAACGATGGTTAAGGCTTAAGCCTCAACCAATTTTTGGTGTTGAGCAATCCCCGCCATTCCAGCGGTTGTATCTTTTTACAGTAACTGAATTTGGTTTTCATTCAGTTAATATACTTATTTATCTAAAAAATATTTTGGGTAAATAAATATTTCATCCCTGTCCTAAAGAGCAGGGTTTTCATTTTCAATATTTGGATAAGGGTGTATATACTACACCTTTTTCTTTTACACCTTTTTCTTTTTAAGGAACAAATTATGAATATTCAAGTTTTTAGTGATTTACATATGGATATTAACAATGATTGTGAGTATTTTTTTGAGAAGAAATACTTTCTGGAAAATCATGCTATTTTACCTCAAACTGATGTAATTATTATTGCTGGTGATTCCAATAATGATGGCTATAATACTGTTGATTGGATCCATGATGTGATGGCAAAACGATTATTATCGCATCAATATTTGATATACATTTTTGGTAATCATGAATTTTATAATAGAGACATAAAGTCTTGTTATGAATATGCATTGGCAAGAGAAACAAATCCCCAAGTTAAATTTTTACATACTGGAACATCCATTGTTATTGATGACGTATTGTTTGTTGGTGATGTATTATGGACTGATTTAAAATATGGTGATAATGAGCCTTTGAATCATATGTTAATAAGTCGTTATATGAATGATTATAGATGTATTGTAAAGGAAAAGAAATCAACCAATTTTATAACCACAACAGAGACAGTTGAATTACATCACAACCATTTACAGCATATTATTAACACATGTCGGGAGCATCATGGTGATATTGTAATTGTTACACATCATAGTCCAACAGCATTAAGTATAAATGAAAAGTATATTGGTAAAAAAGCCAATTGTGGATATGTATCAGATATATTGTATAATCGCCCAGATTTAGATGACGTTTTTGATAAAGTGAAGTTATGGGTACATGGTCATGTGCATGATAGTGTAGATGTTGATGTTTTTGGCATTCGGGTTGTTGCTAATCCTTATGGATACATGAAGTGGTTTGGTGGTCATTTAGAAAATGATACATTCCGATTTTCCAATTTAATTAATATTTGATTTTATCTTTAAATTTAAAATCGATTTAAACACGTTAAATTTACGTTTAAATCGATTTTAAAAATTTTTACGTATATTTTATCGTTTTTTATTTATCATATCTTAAAAACGATTTTTAACGCGTTTAAATCGATTTTTAAAATTTAATGATTTTTATTAAATTTTTCGCCTGTAAACATCACACCGTTCTTTTGTGCCAAAAACAAAGCATGATCAGGGTCCAAAGGCAAAGTTTGTAATACTCTTTTAGCTTCTGCGAAAATGTAGGGAGTATTGCGCCATGTGTTATTATTTTTATTCATTAGAACATAACAATGATCATCAATAACAATAACTGTATTATTGTTATTCAAAACAGCAATAGTATTATGTGGATAGTTCATAGATAAAGAAAACCTTGGTTATATATTATATAATAAATGTTGGTTTATGGGTAACCATGTTGACAATATTTTTGTATGTATGTATAATAATATTATAAATTATAATGTGAAAATTATTTAAAAATTAATATTTCAATTATTTAAAAGTGCGTTGTTGTGATATACAACAGCACTTTTTTAATATGTGTATATTATGTATAATAAGTAATGTATATTTGTAATATTCCTTTTTTTCAATTTGTCATTTTTATATAATATAAATCACAAAAATATTTTGATATCTATTTAATTAGGTGTAAGATAATATTTTGTTGGTTTAAACTTTTTTCTTAATTGATTTTAATTTATAATGAGTTTTTCAATTACGAAAAATTTCTTCATATACGACAAAAAGGTGACTATTATGACACATGAAATCAAAGAAATTCCTGTAACAGATTTAGTGGAACAAAAAACCACTAAATCAAGCACTTCTAAATCTTCTAAGAAAGAAGATAAAGGTCCATCTAAATCACAAACAGCTCGTGATTTAGTACAAGCAAATTTTAATAATGTTGCTAATGGCACAGCTGTTACACGAACAGAAGTAATTAAACAAATTATGCAAACGTGTGGTATGAAAGAAGCAGGTGCTAGTACATACTATCAAAATGCAGTTATGGCAATTCGTAAAGATATGCCTGCAGGTCAAGATTTACCACGATTACCTTTAGGTACATCTGGAAAAAAATAAACGATATTTGGGAGAGATTTCTCTCCCAAATATTTTTAAGGATTAATTATGGAAAAGTTTCTAAAATTAAATTTAGCAATTATACGTTTTTTGTCAATGGGTTTGATTAAAATCAAACTACCTACTAACAATATAACATCAATAGTTGACTTACCAGAAAAGCTATTATCACCAACTCAAAAACAACTACTTTCATTTGCGAAAGAAACGCAATACCTTCCAAAAGGTTGTGAAGCTTTAAATGAATTACAAAATATTACATTATGTGATTTACTTGAAAGTGTGGATCTAAAAAACGGTGAAATTTTTACACTAGAACAGCAACAAAACTTTTATATTAATTTTATTAAACTTATATGTATCCAACTAACTTGCGAAGATATACATCACGAGTCGGATACCATACATTATATCCAAACCAAAATTATACCAGCAATAACAATTATGTTATTGCAACATAATTCCTCCGTATTTTTGCGCACATACAATATGATCGATGCATGTTTTGTAAAAATGATTGATATTGATAAATTAGAGCCATATTTTATCAAATATCACACCAAGGGTTTTTAAAAATTTTTGTTGTTAAACCAAACAAAAATTAATATAATTTAATACAGAACGATTTCATTATGTTAATATTACAAGGAAGGTAATTATGAAAAAAGTAACTAGTCGTCGTATTCGTATTGCAAGTGTATCAAAAGATGATGGCATCAATATGGCAACAGCCTTAAAACAAGCAAATTATATTGCTCAAAGTTTTCAAGGTACCCTACAGAAGGCAAGGGTGGTCTCACAAATCCGTCATAATTCTTATTATGATGTATATGTAGAAGTTCGATAATAGAAAAACAGTTTCAATTGATTAGACAAATCAATTGAACCTCCCGTTCAACAACAAACTCAAAAGAGGTGCAAAAATGGCAATTAGCCTATCAAAAGGTGGTAACGTTAGTTTATCTAAGGTTGCTCCAACATTAGTAAAAATGAATATTGGTTTGGGTTGGGATGTGCGTGCCACAGATGGTGCCGCGTTTGATTTAGATGCTGTAGTATTCGCACAAGGCTCAACTGGTAAAGTTCGCACTGATGATGATTTTATCTTTTTCAACAACAAAAATTCCGCATGTGGTGGCATTATCCATAATGGCGACAATTTGACAGGCGCTGGTGATGGTGATGATGAAGTTGTCACTGTTGATTTAAGCAAATTGCCCGCTGATCTTGATAAAATTGATTTCTGCGTAACCATTTATGATGCCGATACCCGTAAACAAACTTTTGGTCAAGTTAGTAATGCATTTATTCGTATTGTTGATTGTGCGAACAACACAGAAGTTGCTCGATATGATTTGTCGGAAGATGGCTCAACTGAATCAGCATTAATTTTCGGTCAATTGTATCGTCACAATGGTGAGTGGAAGTTTAAGGCTATTGGGCAAGGTTTCGCAGGTGGTTTAGGTCCTTTGGCCAAACACTATGGTGTTAATGTTTAATTAACGATTCTCTTGTGAGACGAGGGGATTGTCAAGCAGAAGCAATCCCCTCTTTTTTGAGTAAAAATTATGGGTACTAAAGTTGATTTTCCTGCCATGAAACGGGCAGTTGAGGCACGATTAAATAACATGATTAAAAATCATGATACTTTACTTGTCGCCAACGTATCAAAAGACCAATTATGGAATACGTACTTGTCATCCTTCCCTGAAGGTACAAATCCAATCTACAAAACTCGTACAGAACATGATTGTAATTGTTGTAAACAATTTGTAACAAATATTGGCAATATTGTTACAATTAAAGATGGTGCTGTGACATCTATTTGGGACATTCTGGTAAAGGATGGTTTCCAACAAGTAGCTAATGCATTATCAAAATTAGTTAAAGGCGCTGAAATTATTGAGCCTTATGTAGCTGATCCAACTTTTTGTAAATTTGGTAATAATCAAACCAAGCAAACTGTTGATGGTAAAGTTATCACTTGGAATCACTTCTTTGCTGATATGACTGCATTTGCGAAACGAGATTTTGCAAGTATTATTGGTAATACAAAAACCAATGCCCAATTATTCCAACGTGGGTTAGATACAATCACTTCAGATAGTATTGATACAGTATTGGAATTAATTAATCAAAATTCGTTATATCGTGGTTCTGAGTTTAAATCCAATATTGAGCAATTTAAAAAGTTGCAAGATAATTACAACAAAGCCCCAAATAAAAACATTTTCATTTGGGAAACAATTGCTTCTAAAATGTCCAATGCATCTACTATGGCAAATGTGTTGGGTATCCGTAATACGGTTATTGGTACATTATTAGTAGATATTAGTGTAGGTATTAAAGATCTTGATGTATGTGTAAGTGCATATGAAGGTAAGGTTGCACCTCAAAACTATCAGCGACCAACTGCAATTGCTACAAAAAAGATGATTGAACAAGCCCGTGAAAAGATCAATCAACTTGGTTTGCAAAATGCATTGGTTCGTCGTTATGCCTGCTTGACAGATTTAAACATCAATAATTTATTATTTGTTGATCGCAACATTAAGCCAGAAATTACAATGGATGTTTTTGATATTGTTACTCAAGAAACGACATCAAAAGCAAGTAAGTCTTCAAGTACTGTTGAAGAAATTAGCATTGATGATTTTGTTGAAAAAGTGTTGCCTACCGCTAAAAAACTTGAATTGTTATTTGAACAAAAACACCAAGGTAATTTAGTGAGTTTAGTGACAAGTGTTGATCCAACAGCTCAAAATTTATTTAGTTGGAATAATAATTTTAGCTGGTCTTATAATGGTGGTGTTGCAGATTCAATCACAGAACGTGTTAAAGCACAAGGCGGTAAAGTTCAAGGTGATTTGCGTGTGTCGTTATCGTGGTATAATTTAGATGATTTGGACTTATCACTAATTGAACCAGGTGGTAACAAAATTTGGTTTGGTGGTCGTAAATCATCAAGAACGGGTGGACAGTTAGATGTTGACATGAATGCAGGTGTTGGCACATCACGCAATGCTGTTGAAAATATCATTTATGAAAATCGGTCTAATATGCCATCTGGTAAATATGAAGTTTGGGTACATAATTTCTGTTTGCGAGAAAACAAAGATGTTGGTTTTGAAATTGAAATTGAATTTGATGGTATTGTAAGTTCAATTTACAGTGACAAACGTTTGAATAGTGGTAATCGTATTCAAGTGTGTAGTGTCAATTATGATGCAAAGACGCGTAAATTTGAAATTGTTGATATTAACAGTTCACTAACATCTAAAGGTGGTGCTGGTCGTGAAGTCCAGGTTTGGAATATTAAGACAGCTAATTTTCATCGTGTAAATGCGGTAATGCTTTCTCCAAACTATTGGAATGAAGAAGGTGGTAAAGGTAATAAACATTTTATGTTTATGCTTGATCAATGTCGTAACGAAGAAGGTGCTCGTGGTATGTATAATGAGTTTCTTCGTGGTGATTTGAAAGAACATCGTAAGGTGTTAGAAATGGTTGGTTGTAAAATGACAACAGAAAATGATGATTCTCAATTAAGTGGTTTAGGTTTTTCCTCCACTAAGAAAGATTCATTTGTTTGTCACGTAACAGGTGCGTTTACTCGCACTTTAAAAGTTAACATTTAATTGGAGTAGACATATTATGTCAGATTTAAGTCAACAAATTTTATTAGCAACTCGTAAAAAATTACGTTTTGGTCCAACAAATTCTTTGTCTGTTGAAGATTTATGGGATATTTCCTTGGGTGGCACAGGCACTCAAAAAATTACGTTAGATGCTATTGCAATTGACTTACACAGTCAATTGGAGCAAGGTAAACCTGTTTCCTTTGTGAGTGCCACAACTCGTAGTAAGCAATTTACAGAAACACAACTCAAATTTGATATTGTAAAAGGTATCATCGACATTCGTGTTGCTGAACATACTGCTGCTCAAAATCGTATCGTGAAGCAACAAGAACGCGAACGTTTGACAGCTCTTCTCGATGAGAAGAACAATGAAAAAATGCGCGCAATGACTGCTGAAGAAATTGCTGCTAAACTTGCCGAATTGGATGCAGAAACGTTGTAATGGTTAAAATATAAAGGTTTTTAGTTGTTTAAACCCTAAAACCTTTATATAATATGTTTATCAAGTTTGAAAAAATTTGATGAAAATTTCAAGATCTTGTCAATCTTGAGCGTGAACCCCCACGTATGGGGTCGTTTTTTGGTGGTTTGTATGGTTAACAATCTATCCCCACTATAAGGGTGATTATAGACGTTGTTTTGTTTGTTTCTAGCGTCATAGTAGAAACAAATCGATTGCAAGTTGCTGAGGATTTTACTGTTTATCTTTGAGTTTCGACAGAACAAAACAGTATCTTTTTAGGGTCTGTAGCTTAGTGTCCCAAAGCAATCATCTCATAAATGAAAGATCGCCAGTTAGAATCTGGCCAGACCCACCATATTCTTGTGAGAAAGATGTATGATAATTGAATGTTTTGTTACTCCTATTTTGCCTATTATAGTTGGTAAGGTTGCTCATGTGTTTCCTTGTGAAATGGAATCAAAGCCAGAACCAAACCCCAACAATGAAAAGCAGCGTAAGTTTGGGTTGACACGTACAGGTATTGTTCTAGCGTATGACGGTAACAAAATTACAACAAGCGATACGGAATATAAAATTATTAATATTTAGTGGAGATGTGGCTTGGGTGTTTTTGATAATCTTAATACTAATATCCCTAAATTACAGGGTAATCTTGGGGTACATAGAGCTGTTTACGAATATGGTAAATTGGGCTATAACGTTTTATGGCCGTTATGTGATTCAGCTAAATATGATTTAGTTATAGAAAAAGACGGACAATTTCTAAAAGTTCAGGTTAAAACGTCACGGACTAATATTATATACCGTAATAAAAGAAAAAACGGAGAAGTTACTAAAACTCCTTGTCTAACAAGATGGGTAGTTATGTTAGCTACGTCTGGTGGGAACACCAAAATGAATACAAGACGGCAACGTGAAGAAACAGATTATGATATTCTGTTCGTACTTGTTGATAATGGTAAATGTTGGAGTATACCAACTACAGATTTTGAGGCGTGTGGTAGTATTGTTATTTGTGAAGAACGGTATTTGCAGTATCAATTGTAAAAAATTAATATTTAGTTGTTGTAAAACCAAACACAGCTATATATAATAATATCATTAGTTAAGAAATTGGTGAGATTTCCTGTCGCCGCGCTGTAAACGCGGTGTAGTAAAATAGACGGGTGGCTTCTACTAGGTGTTCGATTCACTATCTCACCACCATATTTTTGCCTAATAGCTCAGTTGGTAGAGCGGTAAACTGTTAATTTATTGGTCCGTGGTTCGAGCCCACGTTAGGCAGCCAAATTTGTTGCGGTGTAGAGGAGT
>Ga0208695_1001174_pt1 | contig 22933 bp, 18 predicted proteins | sample AD_UKC111_MetaG_FD_184449 | JGI IMG/M metagenome (GOLD analysis project Ga0208695, IMG submission 184449) | Active sludge microbial communities of municipal wastewater-treating anaerobic digesters from Hong Kong - AD_UKC111_MetaG (SPAdes)... | ecosystem: Engineered > Bioreactor > Anaerobic >...
GTGGGAAATCATGAAGTTCATGTCAGATTCAAGGCTTATACCGGCGAAGTAACTGAATATACCTGGCAGTTTGAGATTGTTAAGTAGCATGGTGTGAGGGATTCTGGTAAACTGATCATTGCAAAGGTCCGAGGTGGAAGAGGTTTTTGACACGCTGATTGAGAGCTTTCGCATAATGGCTTACAGTGAGCGAGGCCGCTTTGCGCAGCCGGGCGACGTGTGGGACAATCCGACAGCTCATTTTGTCAACCATTTGGGTGTTGTGAGATTAGGGTTTTGTGTTACAATCGGGGCGTTTTGGAAACCAAAGGAGATGAATCGATGCCTCGTTATGATGTGAATGAGCTGAAAAAGTTTGTGGCGCGCTTCTTTGTGCGCTTGAATGTGCCGCCGGAGGATGCGCGTGTTGCAGCGGAAGTGTTGGTGACAGCAGATTTGCGCGGGGTGGAATCGCATGGGGTGATTCGCCTTCACTCGTATTATGGCAGCCGAATTTTGCAAGGCTTGCTCGATCCGGTGACGATGCTGCGGGTGGTGCAGGAGACGGATACGACGTTGTTGTTGGATGCTGGCAATGGGTTGGGGATGGTGGCCGGTTATCAGGCGATGCGGCGTTGCATTCAAAAAGCGGGGCAACATGGCCTGGCAGCAGTGACGGTGCGCAATAGCAATCATTATGGCATTGCCGGTTATTATGCAATGATGGCACTCGAAGAGGGTATGATTGGTCTGAGCCTGACCAATTCGCAGCCGCTGGTTGCGCCTACGTATGGTCGCACGCGTCTGCTGGGCACCAACCCGATCGCGGTTGCTGTGCCGGCAGGGGAGGGCGTCCGTCCCTTTGTGTTGGATATGGCGACCAGTATTGTGCCAATTGGCCGGATTACCGTCTATCAGGCCAAGGGGCAGCCCATTCCAGCTGGTTGGGGCGTGGATCACGATGGACAGATGACGACCAACCCGGCGGAGGTGTTGGATGGCGCGCTGATGCCGCTTGGCGGGCCAGATTATTTGCGCGGCTATAAGGGCTATGGCCTGGCTTTGGTGGTGGATATTTTGTGTGGCGTGCTTTCGGGTGGGCTGTTTGGCTCGGCGGTTGGGCAGCCGCACCGTCCGGCGGGGGTGGGGCATTTCTTTGCTGCGTTGCGTGTGGATGCGTTCCGTGACCCGCGCAGTTTTGCGGCGGATATGCAGGCCTTGCTCGAAGAGCTGCGCAATGCGCCCAAAGAAGTGGGGCAAGAGCGCATTTATATTCACGGTGAGAAGGAGTTTGAGATGGCGGAGCGCTATTTGCAGGAAGGTGTGCCGCTGCTCGATAGCACTGTTCAGGCGCTTTGCCAGGCGGCAGAGCAGGTTGGCTTGCAATTCGATTTGCAGCCGCTTGCCGATTAGATTTGCCGTAAGATCAACGCTTCGTGACCACTGAGGTGCAGCCAGCCGTTGTGCAGGAGCGGATCACTTTGGCGCCGGTTGGAGAGCGCCAGTTGCCATTGCATGGTTTGTAATGATCTTCCCAGGGCCAGGCGCACCGGGTGCCCGTAGAAATTGAGCGCAACCAGGATGGTTTCGTCGGCAGTTTGGCGCAGATAGGCCAGCAGGCGGCGGGGGTGGAAGGTGATCCATTGGAACATGCCATGTTGCAGGGCCGGGGTGGCGCGGCGCAGGGCAATCAGACGGCGGTACCAGTGATAGAGCGAGGCTGGGTTTTGTTGCTGCGCGGCGACGTTGCGGGTGCGGTAATTGGGGTGGAGGGGCAGCCAGGGTGTGCCGCTGCTGAAGCCGGCGGATGCCGAGGCATCCCATTGCATGGGCGAGCGACAGCCATCGCGTCCGGGGTAAAATGGCCAATAGCGCTTGCCGACCGGGTCTTGAATCTGACTGCGCGGCAGACGAATGTCGCGCATGCCGATTTCTTCGCCATAGTAGAGGAAGGGGGTGCCGCGCAGGGTGAGCAATAGGGCGGCGGCTACTTCCTGTCGGCGATCATCTTCGCTGCCCCACCAGGTGTGCCGCGAGGCCGCGCGGCGAATGTCGTGATTGCTGAGGACAAGGGTCGGCCAGCCTTCGTTGAACAGACTTTCGGAGCGCTCAACGGCATTGTAGATGCTGGGGGGCCACCAGGGGCTGTGCAGCAGGCCAAAATCGAATGCGGCATGAAGGCGGCGACTGCCCGTGTAGCGGGCAGCTTTTTCGGGGGTGGCCAAAAAGGTCTCGCCGACCGCATAGCGCTCGGGGTAGGCATCCAGGGTGGTGCGGATTTGGGTCAAAAGCGGTAGCAGATCGGGCTGATCGCAGTCGTAGATGTGTTGTTGCGCATCAAAGGGGCGAATGCCGAGCGTCGGCGGGTTGCTGCGCAGGTCGGGGTCTTTGAAGTAGGCGCTGAATACATCCAGCCGGAAGCCATCTACGCCGCGCCGCAGCCAAAAGCGGAAGACTTCTAGCATGGCCTGACGCACAGCAGGGTTGCGCCAGTTCAGGTCGGGCTGTTCTTTGTAGAAAAGGTGCAGGTAATATTCGCTGCTTTGTGGGTCTTGTTGCCAGGCCGGGCCGCCAAAGACAGATTGCCAGTTATTGGGCGGCGATTTTTGCCAGATGTACCAGTTTCGGTAGGGGCTGCGCGGGTCGCGGCTTGCCTGGAACCAGGGGTGCTGATCGGACGTGTGATTCAAGACCAGGTCAAGGATGATGTGAATGCCGCGCGCATGAGCCTCTTCCACCAGGTGATCAAAATCTTCCATGCTGCCAAAGCGTGGGTCAATGGCATTGTAATCGCTCACGTCGTAGCCAAAGTCTACATCCGGGGAGGGGAAAATGGGGGAAAGCCAGATGGCATCAATGCCCAGCTCAGCCAGGTAATCCAAGCGGGAGCGGATGCCGTTCAGGTCGCCAATGCCGTCGCCATTGCTATCAGCAAAACTGCGCGGGTAAATTTGATAGATGATGCCGTCTCGCCACCAGAGAAAGTCGTTTTGCATGGCTTGATTATAGCAAAAAATGCCACAGGCTTCAGGCCTGTGGCAGGGGATGTTGTTGCAACGATTGTTTGAGAAATTGCCCGGTGTAAGAATGGGGCTGTTGGGCCAGCTCTTCGGGCGTGCCGCAGGCAATCAGCTGCCCACCGCGATCGCCGCCTTCCGGGCCCAGGTCAATCACCCAATCGGCAGTTTTGATGATATCCAAATTGTGTTCGATGATCAAAACGCTGTTGCCGGCTTCCACCAGGCGTTGCAAGACTTCGATGAGCTTGTGCACATCGGCGGCATGAAGGCCAACCGAAGGCTCATCGAGGACGTAGAGGGTGCGTCCGGTGGCGCGGCGTGAGAGTTCGCGGGCCAGCTTGACGCGCTGTGCCTCGCCGCCCGAAAGGGTGGTGGCGGGTTGTCCGATGCGGATGTAGCCCAGGCCGACTTCTGCAAGCAGGCGCAACTTGTTGACCAGAGCGGGCATGGAGCTGAAGACCTCCAGCGCCTCTTCCACGGTCAAGTCGAGCACGTCGGCAATTGAGCGCCCTTTGAAGCGCACTTGCAGGGTTTCGTGATTGAAGCGTGTGCCATGGCAAACGTCGCAGGGAACGTAGACATCGGGCAGGAACTGCATTTCGATGCGCAATTGTCCCTGACCCTGACAGGCTTCACAGCGTCCGCCGTGTACGTTGAACGAGAAACGGCCGGGTTTGTAGCCGCGCATTTTGCTTTCGGGCATTTCGGCAAACAGTTGCCGAATTTCATCGAACAGGCCGGTATAGGTGGCGGGGTTGGAGCGGGGGGTGCGTCCGATGGGGGATTGGTCAATGTTGATGATTTTGTCGAGCAGTTCAACGCCTTCGATGCGGTCATGGTCGCCCGGTTGTGTGTGGGCGCCGTGCAATTGTCGCGCCAGGCTGCTGTAGAGGATGTCGTTCATCAGGCTGGATTTGCCAGAGCCAGAAACGCCGGTGATGCAAACAAGTTTGCCAAGCGGAATTTCGACGGTGATGTTTTTGAGGTTGTTGGCACGTGCACCAACGATGGTGAGGTGTTTGCCGTTGCCGATGCGGCGTTGGGTTGGGGTTGGCACTTGCTTGCGCCCGGAGAGGTAGGCGCCGGTGAGTGAGGTGGGGTGGGCCAGGATGGTTTCGATCTTGCCTTCGGCAACCACCCAACCGCCGTGTTCCCCAGCACCGGGGCCAAGGTCAAGAATCCAATCGGCTGCACGAATGGTTTCTTCGTCGTGTTCAACGACCAGGACGGTGTTGCCCAGGTCGCGCAATCCCTTGAGGGTGGCAAGCAGGCGGGCGTTGTCGCGCGGGTGCAGACCGATGGAGGGTTCATCCAGGACGTAGAGGACGCCCATCAGACGTGAGCCAACTTGCGTGGCCAGGCGGATGCGCTGCGCTTCACCGCCGGAGAGGCTGCCGGCGGAACGGCGCAGGGTCAGGTAATCCAGGCCAACATCCACCAGAAAGCCGAGGCGGGCGCTGATTTCTTTCAGAATGCGTTCGGCAATGCGCTGTTGTCGTTCGCTGAGCGGGCTGTTGGGTCCCGCCAGGTTTTGAATCCATTCCAGCGTGCGCAATACCGGCCATTCGGTGACTTGCAGGATGTTGACATCTTGCACGGTGACGGCCAGGGCCTCGCTGCGCAGTCGGGCGCCTTTGCAGGTCGGGCAGGGGCGGTCGCTCATGAATTCGCTGATTTTGTTGCGAATGTATTCTGAGCTCGTTTCCCGGTAACGACGTTCCAGGTTGGGGATGATGCCTTCAAAGCTCATTTGGTAAGAGCTGTGCCGTTCATTGCGACCGGAAAAATGGACGGTGATTTGCTCGCTGCCGGTGCCATAGAGGATTTTGTTGAGCTTTTCAGGGGGAATGTCGCGCACGGGGGCGTTCAGGTCAATGCGATAGTGCCGGGCAACGGCTTGCACCATTTGCCAGTAATAGCCGCCCTGCTCGCGCGGTCCGTTCCATTCCATGGCCGTCACTGCCCCCTCGTTCAATGGGCGCTCCGGGTCGGGGATGAGCAGGTCAGGGTCAATTTCCAGCTTGCTGCCCAACCCCTGACAATCGGGACAGGCGCCATGCGGTGTGTTGAAAGAGAAAGTGCGCGGTTCAATCTCGGGCAGGCTGATGCCGTGTTCGGGGCAGGCAAGGTGTTCGGAGAAGAACAGGTCAACCGGCGGGTCTATGGATAGGTTTTGGACTGTCAGGTAGCCTTCGCCGACTTTCAGAGCAGTTTCGACCGAGTCGGTCAGGCGTGAACGCATGGCCTGTGCTTCGCTCGTCTCCTCGGGGTGTTGAATGACAAGGCGGTCTACAACCGCCTCGATGGTGTGAATCTTGTAGCGGTCGAGGGTGATTTCTTCATCAAGCGAATAGACTTTGCCATCGGCGCGCACACGGGCAAAGCCGCCCTTGCGAATTTCTTCGAAAACCGTCTGATAAGTGCCTTTGCGGGCGCGCACGACCGGGGCAAGGATGAGCAGACGGCTGCCTTCGGGTAGGTTCAGGAGCGCATCTACAATTTCTTGTGCGGATTGTTTGACGACCTCTCGTCCGCAGATGGGGCAGTGAGGAATGCCGATGCGGGCAAAAAGCAGGCGCAGGTAGTCGTAGATTTCGGTGACTGTGCCGACGGTTGAGCGCGGGTTGTGTGAGGTGGCTTTTTGGTCAATCGAAACCGCCGGCGAGAGGCCTTCGATTGAATCTACATCTGGCTTTTCCATTTGGCCGAGGAATTGCCGGGCATAGGCTGAGAGCGATTCGACGTAGCGGCGTTGCCCTTCGGCAAAGATGGTGTCGAAGGCTAGCGAGCTTTTGCCAGAGCCGGAAAGGCCGGTGATGACGACGAGTTGATCGCGCGGGATTTCAACTGTGATGTTCTTGAGGTTGTGAGCGCGTGCACCAACGACGCGCAAAACATTTTTGGACATGAGCACCTTGTTCTAAGGAAGGCAGAATGGGGAAGATTATACCACCATCACTTGCACAGCGAGCGGCATGTATAGGGTTGGTAGCAGTATTATACCGAACTTGTGTTCTATTTACAAGGGCAAAAAACGCGCAGCCGTGTGAAGGCTGCGCGTTTGTGGATTTTGGGCAGACTACGGGACGAGACGGAATTGATAGCGGGCAACCTGACGGGTGGCGCGGGTTGTGCCGCTGATGACCAGCACAACATCGCCTTTGCTGCCATCTACCGGGATGGAGAGGGTATGGCCATCTTGCACGGTATATTTTTGGATTTTGACCGGATTGTCTTTTTGCACCAATGCCACGCTGAACGTTTGCGGGAGCAGGTTTTGGATGCGCACAAATCCTTCGGCTTGCCAGCCGCCGTCGTCGCTTTCAAAGTCGCTGAAGTAGTTGATGGCGGGAATGGCAATATCATCCAGCAGCAGGCCTTCGCCATTGACGGCGGCATCGGTGACGTATTCGAAGCGCAGCAGCACCTGTTTGCCGGCAAATTGCGAAAGGTCTATTTTTTCCTCGATCCATTCTTGGGTTTTACCGTTGTAACCGCAGCCAAAGCTATTGCCGGAGGGGTCTTCGGTGGTGCAGGTCGGCGTGGTCAAAATCTGCCAGGTTTTGCCGCCATCGAGTGAAGCTTCCAGGTAGGCGTAGTCGTAATCGGTTTCCAGGTCGTGCCAGAGGCGGTAGCTGATTTCAAGGGGGCCCTGGACGTTGCTGAAGTCGAAACTGTGCGTCAGGCGCATGTCAGATTCGTCGCCTTTATTGCTCCAAAAGGCATAGTCGCCAGAATAGGCGTTGATGGGCAGCACGCCGACGGTGCTTGGGCCGGAGAATTCGATGGTGTAGTTGCTTTTGCAGTTGAGCGCAATGTAATCTGTGCCGTATTGATACACGGTGCTGTTCTTCCAGTCCGTTTGACAGTCGGATAGGGTCTGTGTCATCGGCACGCTGGAGGGGTCATAGCTTTTGTAGCTGTAGCGACCATCGGCAATCTTGGCATTTTGCAGCAGGTTGGCCAGTGTCCAATCGGTGAAGACGCTGTCGGCGGTCAGCACTTTGTCGGTTTGCGGGTCGCGGATGTTGAGCTGTTCGAATACCAGGTCAATGCTGTGCAGGCCATTATTGGGGTCGGCGACAATCGCTTTGGTGGTCTCTTCGCCGAAGCGGTCGAGCAAGTAAGTGGTGAAGAGGAAACCGGCGCCATAGTGGGGGGTGGTGGCATTCGGGTCATTGGGCCAGTCGTTGAGCTGCAAATCGGGTTGGCGAATGAAGGCATAATCAAAGCCACCTGGATCGTAGTCGTTAAGCAGGGTTGCCAGTTCAGAGAAGCCCTCGTTCAGCCAGGATTCTTCGTTGGCGTCGCCATACCAGTGAATCATATGCTGAAATTCGTGTGACAGGACGCCATAGGTGAAACCTTCGTTCAGACTAATGTTGTCGGCGTTGAGCATGAAGGTTTCGTGACCGTTGGAATACTCATGGGCCAGGGGGTGCAGGGAATCGGCAGAGGAGAAATAGCCCGCCAAAGTGGAGCCGAGATTTTGGGCATAGACGATGTAAAGATGTGGGTCGCCATCTACGCCGGGGGTCCACTCGCTGCCAAAGAATTCGCGGTTGGTGGGGTAAATCTGGTTCTCAAATTCTTCGACGAGGTCGCGCAGCACATCAGCATTGAATTTGACGCCATCTTCTACCCAAAAGTAGACGTGCTCGGTTTCATATTGCAAGGTGGTGTTGACCTGGAAGCTGTCATTGGTGTCTACATTGGTGACCCAGAACGTTTGTTTGTCGCCGACGTTATAGGCAGGGGCGGGGTCTACGTAGAGCGGGATGTCGCTGATGCCTTTCAGGTGCTGTGCCAGGTCACGCGGGTCGTTGTTGGGCACCAGGGCTTCGTTGAGCGTTTTCAGCGTTTCGAAAGCAGCTGCTGGGGTGGTTGGCCCAGGGGTGAGTTGTGTGGTTGGAATAGGCGTGGGCAGGGGGGGCAGTGGGGTGTTGTTGTAGCTGTTGTCGTCTGGCCAGTTCCAATCGTCGGTGGGCAGGGGCAAGGTATCGCTGCCCGTAGAAACAAGGTAGGCAAAGCCAACAAAGCCGGCTACTGCCAGGCAGCAGCAACACAGCAAGAGTGCCCCAATGACAACGATGACAATCCATGCGGTTTTTGACATAACAGGCTCCAGTTTTTGTGAAAATTATACTTGAATGGTCAAGTTTTTGCCACTGCCCAGGCGTTGTAGGCCAATGAGACCGCAAACGGTGATGGCGCAGATGGAAATGCCTTGCAGAATGATAACAAAGGTCAGTGCTTGACTCTCGTTCATGCCAAAGACGGGCAGCAGGGTGGTGGCAACAAACTGATAGATGCCGACATAGCCGGGCGTGGAGGGGGCGGCGCTTGCCAGGCCCAGGGCGGCCAGGAAGAGCATGGCCTGCGGGTAGGTGAGGCTCAGTTGCAGTGCGTGCGCGGTTTGGACGGTGTTGAAGGCATCTACGCCCCAAATGAACAGCGTGCTGAACAAAAAGCCAAGGGCGCGGCCAGGGTGGACGAAAGCCGCTGCGCCAGCGAGGAAGTTATCCAGCAGGGTGGTGAGGGTGGGGCGGATGCGCTGCGGCAGTGGCAGCCAGCTGAGCAGTTTGTGGAAGAGGGGTGCCAGGCGGGGGGCGAACAACAACACCAGGAAGGCAATCAGCCCCAGGATGGCCATCACCCGCACGGCGGCGGGCAGCCAGGCGGGCAGGCCCTGCATGGTGGACAGGCTGACGGCGCTGATGATGACCAGCAAGATGGAATCCATGATGCGTTCTGTCAGTGCGGTGGCAAAGATGTAGCTGATGCTGATGCTCGTTTTGCGCCCTAGCAACACGGAGCGTAATACTTCGCCGGCGCGAGCTGGCAAGTAGATGTTGCCCAGGTAACCAACCGCGGTGGCCCAAAACATGGTTGGGATGGGAATGCGCTTTTGGGCGCTGAGCAAAATGCCCCAGCGCACCGCACGGGTGAGGATGGCCAACGTGCCCAAGAAGAACAGCACGGCAAAACTCTGCCAACGCAGGTTCTTGAGTGTGCGCAGGCTTTCTTCAAAGTTGACGTTGCGCACTGCCAGGAAAAGCAAGGCGGCAGCCAGGGCAAATGCCAACAGCAAGTACCAGCGCGACGGTTTTTTGCGCGCCGGCAAGGAGGAGGAGGCATCAGGGGTAGACATTGAGCCGATTATACCCCATCTGTTGGCCGGGGCGGAAAATTGATGCGCTCTTGCTCGATGACCAGGGGACGATTGAGCACTTGTGTGTAGATGGCGCCGATGTATTCGCCAAGGATGCCGAGGAAGATCAGCTGCACCGAACCAAAGAAAAACAGGCCAACGATGACCGGCGCCAGGCCCAGGCTGAAGTTTTGCCAGGCAATCAGTTTGTAGATGAGATATGCTAACCCGACCAGGAAGCTCACCAACGCGCTGCCAAAGCCGAGCATGGTTGCCATGCGCAGCGGCACTTTGGAATAGTTGGTCAGGCCAAGCATGGCCATGTCATAGAGGGTGTAAAAGTTGTTCTTGGTCAGCCCGCGCACCCGACGGGGTTGTTCGAACGGGATGATGGCTTTTTTGTAGCCCAGCTCGGCAATCAGACCGCGAAAGTAGGGGTAGGGGTCACGAATCTGACGCAGGGTTTGAATGACGGTGCGGTCATAGAGCCCAAAGCCGGTGAAGTGTTCTATCAAATCCACGTCTGAGAGGCTGTGCAAAATGCGGTAATAGGCGGTGCGCAGAAAGTAGAACAGGGGCGTTTCTTGACTGCTGCTTTTGACGCCCATGACGACCTTGTAGCCTTCTTCCCAACGGGCAATGAATTGTGGAATCAGAGCGGGGGGGTCTTGCAGGTCAGAGGCCATGCAGATGACGGCGTCGCCTTCGCCTTGCAGCAGGCCATGATAGGGGGAACGGATGTGCCCGAAATTGCGCGTGTTGAAAATAACCCGCACGCGTGGGTCTTGGGCGGCCAGGCGGCGCAGAATTGCGTCTGTGCCGTCGGTTGAGGCGTTATCAATATAGAGATGGTCGTAGGTGTAATTGGGCAGGCTAGCCATCACCGCGGCGATTTGGTCGTGCAACGGCTCAACGTTTTCAAGTTCGTTGAAACAGGGGGTAACGATGGTGATGTGTTTCATTGGCTTATTCGTATTTTCCTCCTGCCTCTTCGATGAGGCGTTTGTAGCGGCTCTCAAGCATGGCGATGCGCTGATTGTCCTCGCTGGAGATGAGGTGATAATAGTCGCGCTTGTTTTTGAGCCAGAGCAGTTCAAAGCCGACCGCCTTGAGGATGCCTTTATCGGCGTTGGGGCCGAGGGCACCCGGGCATTGGAAGATGACTTTGCGCGTTTCGTAACGGTCGAGCGAGCCGGGCGGCAGTTCACGGAAGAAGGGCAGCGAATGCGCTGAAACGCCGCCGCCGATGGCGGTTTCAAGGCTGAGGGTTTTGGCCTTGAGGAACAGGTCGCGGCTAATTTCCCATACCTCGTGACGATTGATGTCTTCGCGCGTCAGGCCCATTGAGCCGGTCAGGTCCACGCGGCCCATGATGATGCCATCCAGGCTGTCAATTTCCGGCAGGCGCAGCATTTCATCAAAATTTTGGCAGGCAAGCAGTGTTTCGATGTTGACGGCAAATTTGATGTCTTGGCGTTCGTCTTCGGGGAAGGCCAGCTGGGTGGCCTGGAGGAATTTTTTCAGGGCGTAGGCCGATTCGACCATCGGGGCTACAACGCGTTCGACGCCAATGGTGCGGCATTCATACATATCGCGCAGTGCTTCGCAACCGCCAATTTTGATTGTCAGGCCCAGGCCAGCACGCATCAGCACTTCTTTAAGCCGCAGGGCTTCTTCCAGGCGGGTGCCTTCGGCTTCAAATTCGGCCTTGATGCCGGTGACGAAATGGTTTTCGCGCAAGTCGCAAAGGACATCTACCATCTTGTGTTCGAGTGTATTCATATAAGACTCCTTTTTTGCAATACAATCTTAATCGGGCTGCCAGGGTGGAATGAGTAGATTGGAGAGCAGTTCATCGCGTTCCAGGAAAGGAAACATATCTTCCAATGGGCTCGAGACCATGCGCCCATCGGGCAAGCGGCGGGAACTGATGCGTGGGCTGAACGTCTGTGCCGGGTCCATGTGAACATTACACAGCACCGGCCCGGGGGTTGCCAGGGTTTGGCGGATGAGGGTGCGCATTTCCACGGGTTCGCGCAGGTCAAAGGCCGGAATGCCATAGGCCTGGGCAATGCGGCTGAGGTCGGGCAGGCCAACGCCGCTTTGTGGGCTTTCGCCGACGCGGTGACCGGCAAAGAAATTATCCTGGGTGGAGCGGATGGAGAGATAGCCGCCGTTTTCGAAGAGGAAGATTTTGACCGGCAATTGGTGATAGACGAGCGTGGCAAATTCTTGCAGGTTGAGTTGAATGCTGCCATCGCCTTCCAGGCAGATGACGCGTTCCCGTCTATTGGCCAGGCAGGCGCCAATGGCTGCCGGCAGGCCATAGCCCATGCCGGCGCAGCCAGAATTGACGATGTGACGTTGTCCGCTGTGGATTGGCAGGGTTTGGATGGGAATGACGCAAGAAGCGCCGTTGGAGCTGACGATGATTTCGTCGCCGTCTAAGGCCTGGCCCAGCGCTTCGCAAAAGGCATAGGGGTTGATGGGCGCATGGCTGCTGCGTTGCTGTGGCAGGACGACCGGGTAACGCGTTTGTCGTTGCCGGCACCAGTTCAGCCAGGCGGGGCGTTCGGTGTGCGGCTCTGCCGGCAGTTGTTGCAAAAGTGCTTGCAAGAAAGCAGCTGCATCGGCGTGAATGGGCAAGTCGGGGCGGAAGGTGGGCTTTTGTAGCTCAGCTGCGTCAATGTCTACGGAAATTTTGAAAGCCGCCCGGGCAACAGCCGGGAAGGTGTAGCCAATTTGGCGCAGATTCATGCGGCAGCCAATGGTGAGGAGTAAGTCACAATTTTGAAAGATGAGGTTGGCGGCGCGCTGTCCGACGGTGCTGGGGCGTCCGGCATAGAGTGGGTGATCGGACGGGAAGAGGTCAATTGCATCCCAGGCAACCTGGACGGGAATGTTGAGCCGTTCGGCCAATTGACGAAAAGCAGAAACTGCGCCGGCAAGGCGCACGCCTGCGCCGCCGAACAGCACGGGCCGTTCGGCGCGCTGCAAGGCACTTAGAACCTGTTGGATAAGCTCGGGCAGGCGCGCGACATCGAAGAGTGGGGCTTCGTCGCCGGCATCGTAGCCCGGCAAGGTGTCGGGGTCAATCAGGGCGCCTTGCACATCCAGCGGCAAATCCAGCCAGACGGGGCCAGGGCGGCCTTGCGTGGCCAGGTGCCAGGCCTTTTCAAGGTGATAGCGGATGGTGAGCGGGTCTTGCACCAGGACGGCATATTTGGTGATGGGCCGCACGATGGAGACGATATCGGCTTCCTGGTCGCCAAGCTGACGCAACGGCAGGGGGGTGCTGTGAATGGTGGTGGCGTAGCGCACCTGCCCGGAGAGATAGAGGGCGGGGATGGAATCGAGCCATTGACCGAGGACACCGGTGATGGCATTGGTGCCGCCGGGGCCGGTTGTGACGCAGACAACGCCGGGCCGTCCGGATAGGCGGGCGTAGCCTTCGGCGGCGATGGCAGCGGCTTGTTCGTGATGGGTGCAGATGTATTCCAGGCCGGGCTGTTTGCCAAGCGAGTCGTTCAGGTGCATGGCACCGCCGCCGGTCAGCATCAGCACGTGCTGCACGCCCCGGTCAACAAGCCATTGGGCAAGGTAGTCGGAAAGTTTGATGAGGGTCATGAGCAGAGATTTCCAGAATAGGATACAGGATATTTTAGCAGAAGAATAAGCATCAAGACCAATAGAATTGGGTTCAGTAACATGGTTATGTTTTGGTCAGACTGGAACACGAGATAATTTTTGGGAACCAGCAATAGGGCCCATAACAATAGAAGCGTTTTGTCTTGTTCAGCAAACGGCGTATCAAGAGATACAAATTCGATCATCGGGATGTAAAGCAGGATTAAACGGTAATCGTGTGTGCCGATGGGGAGGACTGTATTCAGAATAAGCAAAACGGCAAATGCTTGCCAAAAAGGGCGCTGTTTCTTCCATAAAAGAAAGGCACAGAGGAGGACAACGACGAGGCTAAGCAATAAATACATGCTGGCAACAGGGCTACCTGCCAGATTGGGTGTGTTGCTGGGACGGTGACTGAGTAGAGCGATTAATAGATCGAGTGCACTGAACAGATCGGACGTGAAAGAAAAAGGGATAGATACAACAATTTGCTGAACGATTTTTGTCTCGAGTAAATATTTTTGCAATTCGATCGTAAAGCCATCTTTGAACAAGGCAAGGCTGGCAACATTTAAAAAAATGACCGTTGCACCAATCTGAAGTAATGGCCAAAATTGACGGTCAAAGACGTAGAGCAGGGCAATCAACGCCAAAAACGGTTTCATGCCAATGCATAGGGCTAATGGAATAAAACTCAACGGGCTTTTCTTTCGATAGAGGTAAACAAAGATAATTAGCAGGACGCAAATAAATAAATCAAAGTTAGCCCGTTCCATTCCAAGTAGAAAAGGATAACTAAGGGCGGTGAGAGCAAAAACGGATAATACTTTTTGTGCAAGCGGCAGTTGTGGTTGGGAACGAAACAGGGTTTGCGAGACGTAGTATAGAAAAACACAGAGGAACAAGGCCCAAAAGATTAGCAGCGAAAGCGTAATTGGCTGGATGATCGAGAATGCATATGCAATCAGGTAGCCGAATGGGGCATAGCCACCTTTGCGATGAACCTTCCCTTCAGCAAATGGATCGAGGTCGGCTGACAATTGAGTTGGATCAACAAAATCCATGAAGCGATCGTCAGGCCGGAACATGAACGTGTTTTGCGGGTAGTCTTGGTTGGCATAATTTGCAAGTGCATAATGGAAATATACTGCCAATGTAAAACCAATCAGCAGAATTGGGATCAGGAAGGAGAGTTTTTCGTTGCGGGTCATTGGGAGGAGGAAATGAAAGAGGTGATCCGGTACACCATTCGTCGGGCAATTTCGAGGATGCCTGCGCGGACAATGCCTTGCCATGCATCTGTGGCTGTGATGGGATATCCTTGGTGTTGTAGATATTGGATGAAAGCTTTGAAATCTTTGCTTTGTGAGCGACGAGAGATCACGCTTTCGGAGGAGTGGGAAATGCGAAACGCACAGAGCGTTTCTGGTAAAACGGATAGATAACCCAAACGTAGGACGCGCATCCAGAGATCAAGATCAATGACGTAGGGAAATTGGTCATTGAACTGCCCTGCCTGTTGTGTTGCCTCGCGACGGAAAAGGATTGCTCCAGGTTCACCGAGACGGTTGGTGCCAGCGCGGATAATTTTACGAATTGCTTTTTCGCCTGAGATGATATTGCCCGCACCATAGAAGCGCCGGGTGAGAAGTCGTTTGCCGGTTGAGTCAATGATGTCGCGTCCACAGCAGGTCATAACAATGGTGTGCGGATTGGGTTGGGTGATGGCAGCAAATTGCTTTTCCAGACAGGTCGGATACAGCAGGTCATCGGCTGGTAGCAGTTTGACATATTGACCGCGTGCTTCTTCAAGACAGCGATTCCAGTTTGCCTTCATGCCAATATTGGTGGGGTGGCGCAGATAACGAATGCGCGGGTCAGTGAATTCCTGAACGCGTTGGGAGGTCTGATCGGTGGAGGCATTGTCAAGAACAATTAATTCCAAGTCTGTGAAGGTCTGCTGCAATACGGATTGGATTGTTTGGGTGATGAACTTTTCTTTGTTATAGACAGGGATACAAACCGAGATTGTAGGAGGATTGTTCATTGCTTAATTATATGTCAAAGTCAAAAGGCGGCGTATCCCTTCTTCTAGATGAATTTGGGGTTTCCAACCCGGTAAAGGTTTTCCGCCTTGCCACGGTTGCATAACCTCGCATCGGCGGTAGGGGCGCTTTCCCCAGTCAATGAGCAGTGTCTTGCCGCTGATGCTGCTGTAGAGTTCGGCAATTTGACGCAGGGTCAGTGTTTGCCCAGATGAAATTGAGAATTTTTGGTGCAACGCGGATTTCTCTTGTTCCAACCATTGCCAGGCTTGTATGAACGCATTGGTTACATCGCTGATATAGACCAGATCGAGCAATTGTTCACCGGAACTCATAGCAATGGGGGTCGTTTCGGCAGTCCGGAAGAGTGAGAATAATTTGCGACGCGGGTCATTTGGGCCATAGGTGTCGAATAGTGTCAGCGAAGCAGCACAAATTGAATAGCTGTTGACGTAGTAAAGCAAAATATCTTCGAAAGCTTGTTTGGTGGCTGCATATAGGCAGGTGGGATCATAGGGGGCCTGTTGGTAGTGTTGCCAGGCTGTGGCAGTGTTGATGAAAAAAGGCACGCCAGTTTGGGCTGCAGCTTCAAGCAACTGAGTGCCAAACAGGATATTGGACTCAATCAGCGGCTGAATATCTTCAGGGCTGTGTTCTGCCAGGAAAAGTGACGCGAGGTGGAAGATACAACGGGGCCGGATGTGACTGATTTGTTCAATCCGCGCTTGGGTTTGTTCAGGCAAGGTGTGGATTTGGATGTTGGGCAGCGTTTTGACACGGTTGAGATTGGAATTGGGGCGTACCAGGATGTGTACATTATATTTGGCTTGGCAGAGTTGTTGCGCCAAGTGGTAACCAATGAAGCCAGTTGCCCCTGTGATAAGAACCGTTGCATGGGAAGGTAGAATAACGCTGTTCATTCAAAGTAGCTTTCGTCAGTTGAGAAAGGTGGAAATGCTTGATCGCGTTCGGATAGGATAGGATTGCTAGTGGGCCATTCAAAGCCAAAAGAATCCCAGCGAATTCCAAGGTCATATTGTGGGACGTATGCCTGACTGACGGCATATAGGATGATGCTAGAATCTTGCAGTGCCAAAAATCCATGGGCAATGCCTGGCGGCAGATAAAGAATGCACGGCACAGATGCTTGTAAGATCAAGCTATACGATTTGCCGAAGCTTGGACTGCTATGACGTAAATCAAGCAATACATCCAATACCTGACCTTGTATGCAATGAACCAGTTTTGTTTGTTGGTAGGGGGGCGATTGAAAATGCATTCCGCGCAGGCTATTGGTATGCGAAACATTGTAGAAAATTTCACGAATTTCAAAATATAACCCTGCTTGTTGCAAAATCTTTGCGTCCCATGGTTTGCTGAAACATCCGCGCGCGTCGGATTGGGTAAAGGGCGTTATTTGATAACATCCAGCCAAAGGCAATTCTTGAGATTTCATGGGGGTCCTTGTGCTTTTTGCAAGTAATTGACTGTTTTGCGCAGGGCAAGAGGGAGCGGGATGGGAGATTGTATCCCCAACTCATCCATGCTGCGGCGGGTGTCGGGAATGTACCGCTCGGGGAGCTGATTGGGCGGGGCGGTTTGGGCAACGAGAATCGCCGGGCGCGGCTCAAAGCAGTCGGCAACTGCTTCGGCAATTTGACGAATGGAGAGCGCTTCTGCTGAGCCGAGGTTGTAGGCGCGTCTAGGGGCGCCGCTGAACAGTGCCTTCCACAGGCCAATGGTCAGATCGGTGGCGTAGAGGTAGGAACGCAGCGGCGTGCCATCGCCCTGGATGCGGATTGGCCCGCCTTGGAGGGCGTCGCGCAGAAAATTGCCAACGGCAAAGTGAGCATCCAGGGGGAGGAAAGGCCCAACAAAGGCAAATGGCCGCACGATGGTGACCGGCAAGCCGGAGAGGGTGCATAACAACTCGGCGGCGCGCTTGCCTTCGCCATAAGCGCTGCGTGGGTTGAGCGGGTCGGGGGCACCGGGGTAGCTTTCGGGCAGGTGCGAGAGCTCGGGTGGCTGACGGCCATACACGGCACCCGAGCTGACAAACAGGAAGCGTTGGGTTTTGGCCTGAGCGGCGAATTCCAACACGCGGCGGGTACCGTTGAGGATGACATCGAACATTTCGAGTGGGGCTTCCTGATTGAGGCGGGCACTGGCTTCTGCTGCGGCATGGAGCACGAATGGATATTCTCCGGCGGGAAAGGCAAAGTTGCGCACGTCGCCGGTTTGCCAGCTGAGGGCGGCGTCTGCTGCAAGGTGTGGGGCGCGTTGGGCAAACTGTTGGGGGTTTCGGCTGAGGATGCAGGCACGCGCACGGAGGTTGAGACGTTGGTTGATCCAAACGAAACTCTCCAGCAGCCAACGGCCAAAGAAACCTGTTCCGCCGGTCAGGAAGATGCGTTCCCCGCGCAGTGCAGTCCATAGGGATGCTGTGCGTTCCAGGATGGAATTCAGATCGTCATGCAGGGGATTGTCGGCGAACATGGCGGTCTTCCCATATCTTGAAGAGCAGCAGCAACGCCCAAATCAACAATGGTAATGCAACGCTGATGATGTCGGTTTCGCTTTGGGCAGCAATATAGACGAACACAAGCGCAATCAGGTCCACTATTAGGAAGAAGGTGGCGGCAATCAGATAGCGCACGCGGCGTTCAATCAGCAGCCCCAAGCAGACCAGGATGGGCAGGATGAGGACAACCTGATCGTAGGCCCAGAGATAGGGCGTGACCAGCACGGCCGGGGGAATGGCAAAGGCCATCACCTCAATGGGGGTCAATGCAATGCGCTTTTGGTAGACGGAGAAGATGCCGGCGAGTGCTGCCAGGATGGACAACACCCAGCCGGCCCAAACCTGACAGGGGGCAGTGTGCTGACAGAGCGCCCCGCCCAGCCCCCACAGGGTGGGGTTGTAGCCAAAGGTAACGTCAATCATGTGCTTGCCCATGCCGAGGAAGACGGGCAACCAGTTGGGCTTGACCACCATGCCCAGCAACAGCAGGCCAATGCCGCCAGCAATGCCACCGGCAATCGCAGTCCAACGGCGATCGCGCAACAGCCACAGGCCGCAAATGCCAATGATGGGTAGTCCGACGGTGGGCTTGACCATCAAAAAAGCCAGTGCCACACCGCTCCAGAACCAGCGTTGTTTCGTCCATAGCAAGGCGGCCAGGGCGGATAGGAAGAGCAGCAGCACGCCCAGTTGGGCGCTCCAGAGCGTGACCATCAGCGGACGGAAGACAAGCAAAGCGGCAACAATTGGAAAAATGAACGATTTTTTGCGCTCGGTTTGCCAGTTGCTCATCACCACCCAGGCTGTGAAGGCGACCATGAGTTGTGAGAGCAACAGCCACAAGACCGCTGCAACCTGATAAGGCAACAAGGCGAGGGGGATGAAGAGTACCGCAACATAAAAGGGGTAATTGAAGTAGGCATAGATGGGCGTTTTGACGTAGCCAAGCCCTTCTTGTGTGTAGTGAGCAACGGCATTGAACCATTCGGTTGTTACGGTTGGGTCTTGGCCATCCAGAATCATGCGCCCGCCGAGCCAAAAGGTGAAGAAGTCGCGCCCGTTCATGTAGTTGAAGGCATCAGCCACAATCCAGGCGTGGGCCAACATGGCCAACAAAGCCAAGACAAGCCAGAACTTGGTTCGGATGGAGAGAGAGTTCATGAAGACAGAGCTTCCTTTTTGGGGAGGAGAATGGTAGCCAACAAGCCCAGAATGATGATTGGGGTCAGCAGAACGCCAGAGTTGACTTCCGGTAGGCTTTGTAGGTGGAAGAAGGCTTTGGGGATTAAAAGCAGGCCGAATGCAAGTGCATACCAGCGGTCGCGCCCTGTTGAGATAGGGTCATTAATGAAGAGGTAGAGAGGAATGAAAAAGTGGATTAGTTTGTAATCAGCAGATACGGTTGGCAGCAGACTCATCATCCCGATTAGAATGGTGAGACGCTGCCAAAAAGGCACAGAACTGCGCCATACCCACAACAGCAGCAATCCAGCAATGGAGAGGCTAAGCAAAGGGTATATGATTGCAAAGTGACGAGAAAAGGCCTCAATGTCGCTTGTGGGCATTAGCCAGAGGACAATGAATTTGATAGCTCCATACAGACTGTGCCCAAAATATAGACCATTGTTTTCAATCGAATATCCCGAGAAACTACTGGTCAGATTTAAATAGTGGTGATAGAGGGAACGCCATCCATCTGGATAAGAGAGGTAAGCAGCCAGGGTGGTGAGGCCCACGCCAAGGATTGTGAGAAGGGTTAGCTTCCAGCGCCGATCGCGCAACAGTAGCAAGAGCAGCAGGGCTGGGGTGGCTTTCATTGCAATTGCTATGCCCAATAGGGCCGCACTCCAACCCGGTTTGGATTCATAAAGAATAGCAAATCCATACAAACATAGAAAGACAATAATTTCAAAGTTGCCTCGATCCAACAGGAAGAGAATTGGATAGGACATGAGGGTGAGGATGAGGACATTTTGAGCAGTTTGAAGTTTGTTGGCGGTTTGGAAGTGCTTTTGTGCCAGAATCAAAAAGGTGAGGATGGAAAAGATCAGAAAAAGCGCCAGGGCAGGGATGGGTGGAAGCAAGGTGAAGAGGGAAATGATGCGATAAGCAACCGGAAAATAGGCTGGTCCACTCACATTGGCAGCGGTCATTGCTGTGCCGCCAATTTCGATCCCGGGGGTGTAGTGGGGAAGCTGACCTGGCGCGGGATAGGGATCACGTGCAATGGCATAGGGAATGAAGAAATCCCAAAATTTGTGAGCTGGTCGGAAAAGATAGGTTGTATAGGGGTAGTCTAGTTCAAGGTAATTGGCTGCGACGTAGATTTGTATCCCGGCTAACAAAAATCCTGCCAGAACAACCAAACTGACCGATTGAATGCGTTGGATGCGTGACATACAGTGATTATACCGTTTTTGGTGCAAAACTTATTCAGACAAGTAGGGGTTTTCGGCGCGCTCACGGCCAACGGTTGTTTCGGGGCCGTGACCCGGCAGCAACCGGGTTGAGTTGGGCAGGGTGAGCACCTGCTGCCGGATGCTTTGCAGCAGTTGAGCTTGATTGCCGCCGGGTAGGTCGGTGCGGCCAATGCTATCGTAGAAGATGACATCGCCGCAGAGGACTGCGTTGAGCGCCGGGGCGTAGAAGAGGACGTGACCGGGGCTGTGACCGGGGGCGTGGCGTATTTCGACCGTCAAGGAGCCGAGTTTGAGCAATTGACCGTGCTCGAAGAGCAGGGTTGGCTCGGGCGCCGGGCGGGTGGAGATGCCAAAGAAGGCACTGCCGCCGCCGGCGCGGTGCAGGTCAAGGTCAGCCGGGTGCAGGCCAATTTGCGGCGTTTTGGGGAGGTGTGGCAGCAGGGCATTGGCGCCCAGGGTGTGATCAAAATGGGCATGAGTGAACCAGATGTGTTCGATGTTCCAGGGGCGCAAGGCTTCTAACGCGGTTTCAATGCCCAGGCCTGGGTCAATCAGCGCGGCCTGATGGGTGTTGGGATCGCCCAACAAGTAGGTGTTGTTTTCTAGTGGGCCAAGGATGAAGCTTTGTAAGTGAGGCGTCATACAATCGTTTTCCCTTCCTGTGAAGTTGGGTTGGGCGGAATGTGTTCTGAGGTTGGGGCAGGCGCAGCGGATAGGGGTGTGGGGCGCAAGGCGCGTTGGCTGACAACCCAGTTCAGCAAGAAGACAAGCAGCCCGGCAATCAGGGCGACAATGTAGATGCTGCTTGGGTCGCGCGAGAATAGCCAGCCGGCAATGGCCGGGGCGACAATGACGGCTGCGCCATTGCAGGTCTCCAGCAGGCCAAAAGCCAGCCCGGTTTGGCGCGGCGAGACCAGGCTGCGTGCCAGAGCTGTGACCATGGAGCGGCTGAGACGATAGCCGCTGAGGAAGAGATAGCCCACCGCAAACCAGGCCAGGCTTTCCCCACGCCACAGGAACAGGCTGAAGGTGATGGCCAGGCTTTGACCGAGCAAGAAGCCGCCCAAGGGGTTAAGGTTGCCAAGTGCGAACATGACGAAGGCATTGCCCAGGCTGGCGATCATGCCCAGCAAGCCAATTTGTTGATAATCCAATTGTTTGACGGTAACCAGGTAGTTGCTGGTGAGTGGTTGGGGCAGGTAGAGCACGAACATGGTCAGCAGGGTGCTGCCGGCGAGCAGGAGGAGGCGACGGTTGGCGAAGATGTCGCTGCGCTCGCTTGTATGGGCGGTGTGTGGCTCTGTTGGGGCGCGCTGAATGAGCAGGATGAGTATGACGGAGATCATGAGGATGGCGGAGCCAAACACATAGACCATGCGCAAGCCGTAGCGGGTGGCAATCCAACCGGCTAGCAATGGCCCGCCGGCTGCGCCCAGGTTGAAGCCGCCGGAGGCGAGCGTTAGGGCACGCGCCGGGCTCCAGCGACCATGCACGGCGGTGATATAGCTGTTCATCGGTGCCAGGACGTAGGAGGTGAGGTTGTAAAGCAACAGGCCGATCACAAATGGCAGCAGTGAAGGGGCAAGGGCCATCATCCAGGCTGCTGCTGCGCCAATAATCCAGGAAGCCCACATCATTGGGCGTTGCCCCCAACGGTCGGCCAGGTACCCGGCTGGGATTTGGAAAGCGGCCATGGCAACCCCAACTGCGCTGAGGATGCCGCCAATCAATAGTGGGTCAGCGCCTAACTGATCCAGGTAAAGCGTTTGGAAATATAAAAATCCGCTTTCGCCCAGGCCCCAGGTGAAGAGCGAGGCGGTGACGAGGAGCAGGTTGCGGTTCATGCGGCGTTACAGGATCTGCAGGTGACGCGGCAGGTCGCTGAGCGTTTGGCTGCCTTGGGCAGTGACAACGACATTATCTTCAATGCGCACACCGGCACGCCCGGGCAGGTAGATGCCCGGTTCAATGGTGTAGGTCATGCCTTCGGCCAGGGGCAGGAAATTTTCGGCGAACAAGAAGGGCGGTTCGTGCACTTCCATGCCCAGGCCATGACCGGTGCGGTGGGTGAAAAATGTGCCATAACCGGCTTGTTCGATCACAGATCGGGCTGCGGCATCCAGTTGTCCGGCGGGCAGGCCAGGTTTGCCGGCGGCGCGCCCGGCGGCGTTGGCTTGTTCGACGATTTCGGCCACATGCAGCAGTTCCTCATCCACGGTGCCGATTGCAAAGGTGCGCGTCAGGTCGGAGGTATAGCCCTGATAGGTAGCTCCCCAATCAATGATCAACAGGTCACCGGTTTGCAGCACGCGCTCGCCCGGCACAGCATGGGGATCAGCGCTGTTGGGGCCGCTGGCAACGATGGGCGCAAAGGGCAGTTCGGGCTCGCTGCCGGCGCGCAGCAGTTGCAGGGTCAGCTCGGCGGCAATGGCGCGCTCGCTGATGCCGGGGTGAATGGCGGGCAGGGTGGCAAGCAGGGCCTGTTGGGCAATTTGCACTGCCTGACGCATTTTGGATAGTTCCTGCTCATCTTTGCTCATGCGCAGGCTGGCAAGCACCATTTCGCCGTTGGTGAAGCGCGCCTCGGGTGCAGCTGCTTCCAGCAGGCGCAGCTCCAAGAAGCGTAGGCGGGTCGGCTCAACGCCAACAACGCGTTTGTTGAGGCAAAGCGAATCACAGGCGGCTTGCAAGACCGATTTCCAGGTGGAAGGATTTTCGCCATAGGGGAAGGTTTTTAAGGGGATGTGAGAAGAGAGCGCTTTGTTACTTTCCAGTTCGGGCAGGATCAGTGCGGGGGAGGCATCGGGGGCCAACAGCAGCAGGGTGGGACGTTCGCTCAGGTGAAAGCTGAGACCGGTCAGGTAGGTCAGGCTGGGGCCGGCGTTGAGTGCAAGGGCGTTGAGCCCGCTGACGCCAAGCAGTTCATATAAGCGGTTGAGGCGTTCGAGTTTCATAGGGCTTCCTCTATAATAACAGAATGCAACTATTATACCTGATTCACATGCAGGGTTGCTGCTGCCTGTTTGATATAATGGATGAAAGAGATTATGCAACCCTTTTTCTGTAAATTTGTGTCAAAAATATCCACGGTTTTTTAAGATTCGGAAGATTTGCCAGGACAAAAGTGTTTGCCGATTTGCCAATCCTCGCTGATTTCCATCAAGAGGGCG
>Ga0208695_1001179_pt1 | contig 22848 bp, 18 predicted proteins | sample AD_UKC111_MetaG_FD_184449 | JGI IMG/M metagenome (GOLD analysis project Ga0208695, IMG submission 184449) | Active sludge microbial communities of municipal wastewater-treating anaerobic digesters from Hong Kong - AD_UKC111_MetaG (SPAdes)... | ecosystem: Engineered > Bioreactor > Anaerobic >...
TTTGCGGCACTCAACTCTGTTGATAACAATATTTGTAGCAGCGCAGACTTTTTCATTTAAGCCAACGTTGATAAGATCATCGTCATCAACCTCTATGCCTGCAAGCGAAAGTGCATCTGCAACCGTCCCATCGGTATCAACATGAATAGTTCTTCCGTCAGCGGTTATACTGACATTATATACACGCTCCGGCAAAACAGGTTCCTTAAGCGTATAGGTCATTTCAATTTCATTGATATCATCTGTAAGTTTGCTGCCGAGAACAGTTATTAACGACATACAAACCAGCACTGCAAAGACTAGCACGGCGGAAACATAAACGGTAAGCTTTTCTTTAAGTTTTCCCTTTAGAGAATCCGACAGTATATATAGTCTGCTCATAACGACTCCTTTACTTAAAATTTGTCACTATTTATATTAAAATACTTTTGCTTGTTACAAAACAATTACAACAAGTAACCGCTTTGAAATCTTACAGCAATTATAGATAAAACATAGCTATTTGTCAATTGATTTCAACACAGCATTTTTGTACATATGTAACAAAACAATTGTACTTCAAATTAATTATTAACCATATAGTTACATTTTATGCGGCGTAAAAGTAATAATTTTGTAATTCTCTTTATGCAAAAATCATAAATTCACATAATACAATTCTGAACCAAGGTCAAAAATCCTGATTTTAAAATCAAAATATGACAAATCATTTCTTTTTATAATATTATTTTTAAACAAAATTAAGCTTAGTCTGTATATTATGCTACATTTAGTAAAATAATTGCAACCTTTTTTGTCACTTCCATAAAACTTTTACTTTATCCCTAAAGCTATAAAAATATCCTGCCATTATCACTTTTAATATGCCTTGCAATAATTAAAAAATACTTAAAAGGTATTTACTTATTAATATTTACACATTATAATAGTAAATATATTATTGCTGAAAAAGGAGATCACAAGATGAAAGATACTATTAAATTTATAGCAGAGGAACGTCAGGATGCAAGAGACTTTTTCCGCACCGCAATTCCTGTTGCAGCGGCACTTGTTCTTTTCCTTGCATCGGCAGCTTATATTGTTTACCGTACAGTAAGCAATCTTCGCTATCATGAACGCTGGAAGGATTATGACGAATGCGGTCTGTCCTGAGAAAGCAGGGCCATTTATAATGTATATCTATAATGCACAGATTTTTCCCATGGACAGTATGCCCATTGAACGCGGCTTTGTCCATGTGAAAAACGGAAAAATAACCAAAGTGTCGGAAGGTGCTCCCCCTGCTGTTTCTAAAGATGATATTGACGCAAAGGGACAGCTCCTTTTCCCGGGATTTATCGACTGCCATTCGCATATAGGGCTTTTAGGCGACGGAGCAGGAATTGAAAGCGATGACATCAACGAGGACAGCGACCCTGTTACTCCGCATTTGCGGGCTATTGACGGTCTTAACTTTACCGACGGGTATTTCGCTGACGCCGTTAGGGCAGGAGTAACAGCTGTTCTTACAGGGTGCGGCTCAACAAACCCCATTGGCGGAGATTTTATTGCAGTAAAAACAGCCGGACGGTGTGCTGATGAAATGCTTATCCGTAAAGCAGCAATTAAATTTGCTCTCGGTGAAAACCCAAAGTCAGCATTTGCTGACAAGGAAAGTGCCCCTGTTACGAGAATGGCTACGGCTGCACTTATAAGGGAAGCTTTGTTCAAGGCAAAACGTTATATGGATGATATTGAAAAGGCTGTTGAAAATGACGAAGGTTTACCTGAATTTGACATTAAAAATGAGGCGCTTATACCTCTTTTGAAAAGAGAAATCAAGGCGCATTTTCACTGCCACAGGGCGGACGATATAATGACAGCTGTACGTATTGCAAAAGAGTTCAACCTTGACTATGTGCTTATTCACTGCACAGAGGGGCATATTATTGCTGACCTGCTTGGAGAGGCCCACGCAACAGCTTTTGTCGGCCCTATTATAAGCGACAGGGGAAAGCCTGAGCTTGCAAAGCTGACAACCGCAAATGCAGCTATACTATATAATAGTAAGGTTAAAGTCGCAATATGCACAGACCATCCCGAGGTTCCCGTACAATATCTTGCATTAAGTGCGGCATACTGCGCAAAGGCAGGGCTTCCGCGTCTTGAAGCACTTAAAGCAATAACAATAAACGCTGCACAGGGTATCGGCATAGCCGACAGAACCGGCTCAATTACCGTAGGCAAGGACGCTGACCTTATTCTGCTTGACGGCGATCCTCTCGACATTATGACAGATGTTACAATGACTATGATTGACGGCAAAATTGTACATAAAGTATAATAATTAATTGCTTATATAGGGTGATAGCGTGAAAAATAAATTTTTCACGCAGCTATTTGTTCCTTTTCTGCAAAAACGGAACAAATAGCAGAAAGGAATGGTTATTATAATGAAAGAAATCAATGTGCAGCAGATTGAAGATATTGTCCGGGATTTGTGCATTAAAGCAAATCTTTATCTGCCGAAATCCCTTGAGGACTGCATAAGATGTTCGGCAGAAAATGAGCTTTCTCCGACAGGAAAGGAAGTTCTTTCCAACCTTGCAAGAAACATTGACGCCGCAAAAAATGAACAGATTGCAATATGTCAGGATACGGGAATGGCTGTTATTTTCCTTGAAATTGGTCAGGACGTCCACTTCACCGGCGGAAGCCTTTATGAAGCCATAAACAAGGGTGTTGCAAGGGGTTATAAGGACGGATATCTGCGCTGTTCGATAGTTGCTGACCCTATTGAAAGAGCAAACACAGGGGATAATACCCCAGCAGTTATACATACAGTAATAGTTGACGGTGACAAAGTGTCAATTTCTGTCTGCCCAAAGGGCTTCGGAAGCGAAAATATGTCCCGCCTTAAAATGTTTACCCCATCTGCAACTGTTGAACAGATTGAAAACTTTGTTGTTGAAACCGCTTCAATTGCAGGAAGCAATCCCTGCCCTCCTATGGTAATCGGTGTCGGAATAGGCGGAGATTTTGAATACTGCGCCTATCTTGCAAAAAAAGCCTTGTGCAGGGATATAAGCGTGAAAAACCCCAAAGAGCTTTATGCAGGAATGGAACAGCGTATTATCGAAAAAATTAACCGCCTTGGCATAGGCCCTCAGGGCTTCGGCGGCACAACAACGGCGCTTAACGTTGCTGTTGAGCAGGCTCCTACACATATAGCAGGACTTCCTGTTGCGGTAAACATAGGCTGTCATGTTACAAGACATGCTCATGCACAAATATAGCCGAATAATATGTATAAAAATAGCCCCTGCCGTTCTTCTTTTAACTGAACAGCAGGGGTTTTATAGTATTATTTTTTAAGGCTCTGGAAAGAGTACGCTGCCTTTGCCGCAACGGAATCCGGCAACGCCCTTATTACAACCGAAGCTGCCGACATGATAAACGACGGAACAATAACAGGCTTTCGGACAAACATATACTTTACAGCTGACTTTGCCGCCGCTTTACTGCTTAAAAGCTTTCTGCTGTGAGCAATACCTGCTCTTCTGTCAAAATCCGATGTGACAGGTCCGGGACAAAATGCTCCGACATAAACAGCACTGCCATCTCTGCGAAGCTCCTCCTGAATTGCCTGCGTAAGCCTTAAAACATATGCCTTTGTTGCATAGTACGCCGCCATGAGAGGCCCGGGAAGAAATGCCGCCGTTGATGCAACATTTAGTATATAGCCTCTTTCCCGTGCGTTAAAATCACGCAGAAAAAGCTTTGTAAGAATATGCACAGCCGTTATGTTTACGTCAATCATATCAATTTCAGTATCAAGGTCGGTTTCGGAAAACTCACCAAAGGTTCCAAAGCCCGCATTATTTATAAATATATCAACGTTATAAGCCTTAACCTTTTCATAAAGCCGGAAACACTGCTTCCTATCGGAAAGGTCGGCTCTGATTACTGCCTTTACTCCACTGCCAAGCTCTTTTTTCAGTGAGGACAGTCTTTCTATGTCACGCCCTGTAATAATAACCTTTATTCCGTATCTGCAAAGCTCCCTTGCAATATCTCTTCCGATACCTGAGCTTGCTCCTGTAACAAGTGCAGTCATATGACTATCTCCTTTTCCTTCGGGTATTTTTGAAGTACAGCTTATAAACATTATAGGCCGTATTTTTGTCAGCCTTATCTGCTGACTGTTTTCCGTAACAAACCTTTACAAAAGGATTAACCAACAGCGTTATATCCGTATCTGCAAAGTCAAGTGCAAACTTTGTCATTATATCTGGTGTAAAACGCTCTGCGTCCTCTTTAAAGCGTTCCTTTGTCCTGTGAACAGTTCTGTCATACAGCATAAGAACAGCCCTGCTGCTGTCGGCAAAGTGTACCCTTATTCTGAATACCGCTTCAAAAATCTGTTTATGGAACATGGAAAAAACCAGCCCCAGAACTATTATTACCGCAAGAACAATACATAAATAAAACAGTATTCCGTAGTTAACCTGAAAATTGCTGAGAAAGTTAGTTGCGCCGTTATCCTCGTCTGACGAGGCAGTTGCCTCAATGGTCATCCAGCCGTAGCCTGCAATAAATGCTTCACAGTACGCATGAGAATTTGACCCATATACATAATAAACACCAGCCACATCAGACGGCTCTGTCGTAAAGCCCTCCACATAGCGAACAGGCAGACCTACTGAACGTGCCATTAAGGCAAATGCCGTTGCAAAATCCGAACAGGTTCCCCTCTTGCTGGTGAAAATAAAATACTCAATATCCTCCTTGCCTGCCGGAGGTCTGTAATCAAGGTCATAGCTATACCCGCCGGAATAGCTAAGGTAGCTTTCAATTGCATAAGCCTTTTCCCAGTCGTAGATACAGCCTGCCGTAATACTTTGTGCAAGCGACTTTATTTCAGCGGACGGCTCGGTATAGGTATCCTTATAATACTGCACAGCTTCAAGATATTCGTTATAATATGCTTGCACCGTTTCCGTATCACCGTTATTCTTATCAATAACAGCTTCTATCTCGGAAAGCATTTCCCCGTAATCTTCAAGAGAAATATTTCCTCCGCCGTTTTCTATCCATGAGCAGTCATGCGAATAATCGGATTTATAGCATTTTATCAAATAATTTGCATCCTTGTCAAGATAGTCCTTCTCGGTAAAAATTTCACCGTTAGGATTGCGGTAAATCTTTTCTGCATATTTTTTATCAATATTAATCCCAAAGGTTCTGTCAGTATGCAGAACAAATGCGGCAGGAAAATCATTTGCAACTATTTTGGCGTCAATTTCTGTATCTTGTATATTGCTGTCAGCAAAGCTGCTCATACCGTACTTTTCCAAAAGCGAATCGTCATATTCATCAGCCTTTTTCATTGTGTCAATTAAGTCGGCATAGGAAAGCTTTTTTCTGTCCTTTTCCCAGTTCTGCCGGCCTTTTGTATAAGCCTCCGAATATGTCCAGCAATTCTTTTGAGGAAGATAAACGTCAAAAACCTGCCGTTTAAGATACAGGCTTTTGTCACTGTACACAGTGTACAAAAGAATATTATCAAGCTCAGCGCTGCTCCTAAAGGAATCCGAATTTCCCGAGTACTTATTAAAGCCTCCCGACATTCCACCGGAACCTGCATCGTCTTTCATAAACAGAGAACGCCTGAGCGCAAGCTTTTCAACAAGCCCGTCGTAGAACGTTTCCGTAGGCTTAGGTATAATAACCCCAAGAAGTACAGCAGCAACAAGAAAATCTATTAACCCGACAAGCATGGCTTTTTTATTTGCAATCGTTACCGTTTCCTCTTCCCTTTTATTTCGGTTATAAAGGAACAAGGCAAGGTTAAAAACTATTATCGGCAGCGCTATAAGCAGCGGCATACTAACCTCAACCGTTACATAAAAGGCACAAGGAATAAAGCCTGCAAGAATAAGAAACGGCGCTCTGTAAAGCACATCTGAAAAATAAAACACAACCGAGCTGTTAAAAAACGTAAAGCCATATAAAAGAAAATACAACGTTGCAGTGCTGCCGTAATTTTCTCTGCTCAGTTCAAAAGCCTTATCAACAACAAGCTTTGACGTTATTGCAAGAATCAAGAGATAAAGTATTGTTCCGGCTATTTTATGCTTTTTCATAAACGAGCATACCCAGAACATAGCCGCTGTACCGACAAGCGACATTATCCAGTAAAAATTTATATAGTTAAGGGTGAAAAGATAAAATATTGCCCCATTCATCGAGGCACAAAGCAGATAGGGCAAAATAAGCTCTTTAACCCTGCTTACAAGAGAACTGTTATTATGCATGAATGATCTCCTTAAATATATGTCAGTATAAAAAATACATTTGTATGTGACATCACCTTATGTAGTTATCATTAACAATATTGCACCAGCCGCACACAGTACAATGGCAGCTATAGCTATAGCTATTACTAATTTATTTATGACAGGCCTGATTTTCCTGTTATTCCCGTAGTATACATCATCAAAATCATCTATTATTCTTTTATTATCGTTCTGCATTTTTTTTATATCGCTTTCAAGCTGCTTAATCTTTTCCTTATCAGTTTTAGTCAATCATACTCCCCCTTTTGTACTATTATAATACATATAAATTCTCAAATCAAGAATACAGCATAAAAAAATGGACTGAGGCTGTCACTCGAACAAAGTGTTCAAGCAACAGCCTCAGTCAGGGAGTAGTGAGTATACAGATATTAGATAAAGTTAAATTTACCACTGCACATCAGCAGTCTTCAATATCATCCTGCAAAGCGTCATAGCCGCTTTCGCCTGTTCTTACTCTGATAACATCTTCAACATCATATACGAAAATCTTGCCGTCACCGATATGACCAGTGTACAAAGCCTTTCTTGCTGCTTCAATAACCGTCTGAACAGGAACCTTGCATACAACAACCTCAACCTTTATCTTTGGTAGCAGGGTTGCTTCAACAGGTATGCCACGATACATTTCATTTGCGCCCTTCTGCTTGCCGCAGCCGAGAATCTGTGTAACTGTAAGACCGGTTACACCTATATCTCCAAGAGCGGTTTTAAGCGCTTCAAATTTGTTCTGCTTGCATATAATACTGAGCTTTGTATATTTGTTCTTGAACTCAGATGAACGCTCAATTTCAGGGCGCTTAACAACCTCAACCGGAACAGCCTTAGGTGCAGGAACATCTGATTCCTCGCCTTTTCCGCCGCCGAGCACATGAGGAACAACGCTTGGCATAAAATCTGCATAGCTTGATTCAAGATTATGTTCAGTAATATCCATACCGAGAAGCTCTTCTTCGGCAGAAGCCCTCAGGCCTACCGTATGCTTAATAATCTGAAATACGATTGTCATTGCAACACCAACAAATGCTGCAACAGAAACAACACCTAAGGTCTGAATGCCAAGAAGCTTTGCTCCGCCTCCGTAGAAAAGTCCCTTCATATCACCTGTGCCAGAGCCGTCAGACAACAGACCTACAAGAAGTGTTCCAAGTGCACCGTTAACACAGTGAACTCCTACGGCACCAACCGGGTCGTCAACCTTAAGAACCTTTTCAACAAATTCTACACCGAATACAATTGCCGCACCTGCAACTATACCAATTATGGCAGCGCCAATAGGCGTAACGGTATCGCATCCTGCTGTAATAGCTACAAGCCCTGCAAGTGAGCCGTTAAGAGTCATTGAAACGTCAGGCTTTTTATATCTTACCCAAGTAATTATCATTGTCGTGCAGGTAGCAACTGCTGCTGCAAGGTTTGTTGTAACAAAAATCTTACTTGCTGAAACCATTGCTCCGTCCGTATCCATTGCAACTGTTGAGGCTCCGTTGAATCCGAACCAGCAGAACCAAAGGATAAAGCAGCCTAATGCGCCGAGTGTCAAGCTGTGACCGAGAATAGCTTTCGGCTTGCCGTTTTTGTCGTATTTGCCAATACGGGGACCAAGTATTGCAGCTCCTACAAGAGCGGCAACTCCTCCTGTCATATGTACTGCCGTTGAGCCTGCGAAATCGTGGAAGCCAAGGCTATATAGCCAGCCGCCGCCCCATATCCAGTGAGCTTCAACCGGATAAATGATAAGGCTGATAATTGCACTGTAAATACAGTAGCTTGAAAACTTCGTTCTTTCCGCCATAGCACCGGAAACGATTGTTGCCGCTGTTGCACAGAAAACCGTCTGGAAAATAAGAAATGCCCAGAAAGGAACTCCTGCCGGTGCAACTGCATAGTTTTCTGGTGACGCTATGCCGTTATAAGCTCCTATAAAGGAGCCTGAGCCGAACATTATGCCAAAGCCTACGAGCCAGTATACCGGAGTTCCAATACTAAAGTCCATAAGGTTTTTCATAATAATGTTTCCGGCATTTTTTGCTCTGGTAAAGCCGGTTTCAACCATTGCAAAGCCGGCCTGCATGAAGAATACCAATGCCGCGCCGAGCAAAACCCAAATTGTATTTGCCGCTGAAAATTCCATAAATACCCCTCCTGAATTATTAAATAAATGCATCCTTGCATTTATCAAAATAAAAGAAAGCAGCAAAGGCGACATAGGCTTCAGCCTACAGCGTCTTTGCTGCTTTCCATGTTCTGATTATATAACATAACAAAGCATTTGTCAAGGGCTTTTTATAAGTTTATGCAATTTTTATTTTTTCATCCTGCAGCAGTGGTTAATTATTATAACATTTTTATAATTATAATTAATATTTTGCAATTTTTTATTTTTAAAATTGCATGGATTATTCGATATTATAATTATTTTCATCTTTTTGAATAATAATAGCCTGACTGTACATCTGCTCATATCTTTTTTCAAATTTAGCCATATTGTAGTCGATAATACCCTTCATAGGGTCATTTAGTGTAACAGTATTCTTCTCCATGTCAAAACCAACAAGAACAAAACAATGCTCATTAAGATACCAGTCAAGCTTTTCACCCGTAGCGTTATCATACCAGCTTTCATAATATTCAGGCTCAATCATGCCGTCAGTTGCCCAGCAAATTATAGGAACTCCGTCTGCAAGATAACTGTACAAATCCTGTGGACTGCTTCCAGAAATGTTCAGCACAGTATAACCTCCGCCGTTGTCAGCTATATAATCATTTGCAGCCTTTTCAATTGCATTCGAAAAGCACCCGTAGCCGGTTCCAAAAGGATCGCCGATAAAATAATCAAAAAAGCTGTCCTTGTAAACCTCTCCGTCAATATAGCGTGGATTCCCCCACGACGTCGGCAGATAATTTTTAGCCATATCAGTTTTTTCAGCATCAAAGCCGTAATACCTTAGAAGTATGGTCAGCGACGTAATCTCACAACCCGTGGGAAGCTCAGGGTTCTGCAGAATATTCTCCATATCGATATAAACCGAATTGCTGTCGAAATACTTGTGTTCTCTGCTTGTAGTAATATTTTTTGATGTCTGCTCCGTCTGAACTGAGGTTGTGATTTCCGTTCCGGAGGTTCCCACCACTGTTTCCTCTCCAACTGTTTCCGGCAGCTCTGTATTGACAGACTGTTCTGAAATTGAAGTAATCTGCTCCGCCTGTGCCGATACAACTTTGCTTCCAAAATAACTATCTCTGATAATCAAAACAAAAAATGTTATCCCTGCAGCAGCAGTCAGAAACCCTATTACCATAAAAAGCTTCGCAAAAAAAATTTTCATAAGCACTCCTGTCCACAAAAAGCTGTAAAGCAGATATCCGCTTTACAGCTTCTATTAATTATAGTCAGTTATAATCATGCCAGGCTCATCGTCCATATAAATCGTTTCGCCTATTTGCGGCGTTGATTCTGACTGTGTCGTTGTCTGTGCTTTTTTTGCCTTTACAGCAACGTAAACAGTAAGAACCTCGCCGGTTTCAATATTAATTTTTTCTCCCGGCTCCTTACTCAGCTTGACAACATAGCCCTCCATTACATCAGCTGTTTTATAAGCCTTTTCCTCATACTTTATTCCCAACCCATCCAGAATATTGAAGTAGTCCTTTTTGTTCAAGCTCTCATATTCAGGAACTTCAACAAGCTTAGGCCCAAGACTGACCTTCACGGTAATTTCAGCGCCCTCGGTATAGTTTTCGTTTTCCTTTATAGACTGCTCAAATATCAGCCCCTTAGCAATTTCATCATTATATTCATATTCGGGTTTAAAAACAAGACTTTTATAGGTTTCCGAATTTTTAATTGCATCAAAGGATTTCCCGTAAAGATCCGTCATAACATAAATAGTTCCGTTCCCGGACATTAACGCCATATCCAAGCTTGTTTCTTCAATAATTGTACTTGAAGAAGGTTTCTCCTGTTCCGTTTCATTCTGCTCCGTATCAAGAGTATCCGATGTATCGGAATATGACGTTGTAATATCAGTAATATCCGCAACATCACTGTCATTCAGCGCCGAGCTGCTATCGTCAAGCATAACAAGCACAATGACAAGAAAAATAAGCCCAACAATCATAGCTATCCCGCCTGTCATAAGGAAAACACCATGACGGCTCGGAGCCTTTCTTGCGGGAACAGCCGTTCTTCTTGACTGCTCCTGATACTGCTTCTGCTGAGGTATAGAAATTGTCTGTGTACTGCTTGAAGAAAGGCGAACAGAATTGTATTCCGGCTGCTCAAAAAGCTGGGTAACAAACTCCGTAACGGTCTGAATCCTCATTTCGCCGTTCATAAGCAATCCGTTCATAATAACCTTTGATACATTTCTCGGAATATTTCCGTTAAGCTTTGCAGGCTCAATAAGAGTATCATTCACCATTCTGCTCATGGCATCATTAGGGATAACTCCGGTAAGAGTTCTGTAAAGCACAGCTGCAATAGCATAAACATCCGTCCATGTGCCCTGCCAGTTATTCGAATTGTACTGCTCAGGTGCAGCATAGCCGCTGAAAAGCTCGCTTGCAAGCTCCGTATTCGCCGTTCTTGCATCGGCTATGCAAAAGCCTGTTATTTTAATTTCGCCCTTATTGCTTATATAAATGGTTTCAGGAGAAATCCCCCTGTGAACAAGACCTGCGTTATGTATAAGCGAAAGCGTTGTAAGAATTGGCGGAAACAGGACTTTTACCTCTTCCCAAGAAAGCTCACCGGCATTCTGTTTAAGATATTCCGAAAGAGTAATCCCCTCAAAATAGCTAAACACAACATAGCCGGTATTGTTGTCGCCAAACATATCAGTGGCAGGAACAATATGGTTAAGTGTCCTCATTTTCGTAAGCATCTTATTCAGCTCAACAAATTCGGACATAAGGGTTTTATACTGGGCGGCACAGTTTGGGTTGACATTAATAGCGGAGCTGCCTTTTTCTCTTGAACAAAGAGTATCAGGCATATATTCCTTAACATAAACCTTTGCTTCGGTTACCTTATCGTATCCGATATAAATTGCACCTTCGCCATTATAGCTTTTAAGCTTTCCGATAACATATCTGTCATTAAGTACAGTGCCGGGTGCAAGATATGACGGAAGATACGGTGAGTTTTCTATGTAACCGCATTCAGGGCAGACAGCTTCGCCGTTTTTAGGCTTAAAACAGCCTAAGCATAAATCGCAGTCATTTATCTGCAAAGCCACTTACCTCCTTATAAAACTATAATCATAGAGTAATAATATCAGCATTATACAATAAAGTCAATCGATATAAGTAATTTGTATAGGATTTGTTTTCAATTTGTAATCATTTCCCTTGGCACCTACATTATAATAGCAAATTTTTATGGATTAGTCAACACAAAAATTATATCAACAGCTAATTAAGTTAAAATAACCCATGAATATTATAAGCAAACTTATTGCCATGACCTTTTGGATATGATATAATGTAAAGTAAATAACGTTAAAAGCAAGGAGTAATAAAAATGTCCGGTACAAACAGCTATGAATCACCTTTCTGCACAAGATATGCAAGCAAGGAAATGCAGTTTATTTTTTCTGCCGATAAGAAATTTACCACATGGAGAAAGCTTTGGGTTGCTCTTGCAAGAGCCGAAATGAAGCTTGGACTTCCCGTTACCGAGGAACAGGTTAAAGAGCTTGAAGCAAATATTGATAACATTGATTATACAATTGCCGCTGAACGTGAAAAGCAGGTACGCCATGACGTTATGGCGCATGTTTACACATACGGAGTTGCCTGCCCGAACGCAAAGGGAATTATTCACCTCGGCGCAACCTCCTGCTATGTCGGCGACAATACCGATATAATTATAATGCGTGACGCTATGCAGGTTGTAAGAAGAAAGCTTATCAACGTTATAGCACAGCTGTCTGGTTTTGCTGAAAAATACAAGGCTATGCCTTGCCTTGCCTACACACACCTCCAGCCTGCACAGCTTACCACAGTAGGCAAGAGGGCCACTCTCTGGATTAACGAACTGCTCATGGATTTGGAGGAACTTGAATTCAGAATCAAGTCGCTGAAGCTTCTTGGCTCAAAGGGCACAACAGGAACACAGGCTTCCTTTGTTGAGCTGTTTGACGGCGATAACGACAAGGTTAAAAAGCTTGAACAAATGATTGCCAAAGAGATGGGATTTGACGGAGTTGTTCCTGTTTCGGGACAAACCTATTCAAGAAAGGTTGATGCTCAGATTCTTTCAACTCTCGGCGGTCTTGCACAGTCTGCAATGAAATTTGCTAACGATATGAGAATTCTCCAGAACTTCAAGGAGATGGAGGAGCCGTTTGAAAAAAATCAAATAGGCTCGTCGGCAATGCCTTATAAGAGAAATCCTATGAGGTGTGAAAGAATTACGGCTTTAGCAAGATATTTAATGATAGATACACTTAACCCTGCCTTTACTGCGGGAACTCAATGGTTTGAACGAACACTCGACGATTCTGCAAATAAGAGAATTTCCGTTGCTGAGGGCTTCCTTGCCGCAGACGCTATCCTTAATATCATGCTGAATGTCACCTCCGACCTTGTTGTATACCCTAAGGTTATACGTCAGAGGGTTATGAGGGAGCTGCCCTTTATGGCTTCGGAAAACATTATGATGAGTGCTGTTAAAAAGGGAGGCGACCGTCAGGAGCTCCACGAAAAGCTTAGAACTTATGCAATGGAGGCCGGAAAAAAAGTCAAAGAGGAAGGGTTGGAGAACGATTTGATTGACAGGGTGCTGAATGATCCGGATTTTAAAATTTCCAAGGGCGAAATGGAAACCATTTTAAAGCCGGAAAGCTTTACAGGGAGAAGCGAACAGCAGGTCGATGAGTTCATCAGGGGCTGCGTAAAACCCGTGCTTGACGAGAATGAAGATATCCTTAACGAAACGGCAGATCTCAGCGTATAATCAAACGGCTTGTTACCGGTAATTTTACGGTAGCAAGCCGTTGCTTTTTATATTTTTCAGCTTAGTGGTACTATCCCGTAGTCCTTGTTAATCTGCCATATTCCGTCAGCCGAGGCAAAAGGACATTCGGCAGGAGTTATATACGATACTTTCCCAGTTAATGAGCTTAAACCCGAAACCTCCGAAACAAGCGAGCTGTCAAGAAACGAAGTGAACAGCAGAAAGCCTGCACTTCGAAAGGAAAGCTCTTCGGCAGGAATTCGTGGGGGCCGGTTTTTGCTGTCACATTTTGTGAAGCTGAAGCCTGCCAGCGCAATGCGGAGCTGCTGAATATCGTCAGGAGAGCTAACTGCGTGAAGTACCCAGTTATCGCCGTCAAAATAGCGGAATGACACCTCGTAGTTCAGCCGCACAAGCGAATACAGCACTGCCAGCACACCCTCAACGGTGCGTTCATCTGACAGCGGCGACCAGTAGCACAATGGGGAAGCATTTTCAGTTTTCCCATGGACGCTGTCAAGAATAACAACCTGCTTTGACGACAAAATCTCATCGTCAAGCCTTATCATAAGAGCGTCACGTTTAAGCGAAAGCTTCCAGTTAATACGCTTTACAGGGTCACCCTCACGGTATTCCCTGTGTTCATAGCCGGGAGTGCCGGTAAAAATCAAGCCATTTGTTTCCTTAGTTTCCTCGCTGTCATCGTCATAGCTTATTGCTTCGCATACAGCTTTTATCAGCGGTGAATCCGACGGAATATCAGGAACATCGGGTATAACCATAGCCTTTCCCGAATGCTCGTACAGTCCTCTTTCGGTATAAAGAGGAAAGCTGAAAAAGCCCATAAAATCGGTAAGCTCAGCTTTTTCCACACCAAGCACTGCACAGCCCCAGATTTTAGCGGTATATTTAACCTCATAGGCAAAAGCCTCTTTGCGAAAAAGAGTAAAGCCGACAGACGTCTTGCTGTCGTCACTGCGTTCAAAGCTATCCGCAGAAAATAAACTTACAGCTATAAACGGAGCCGGAAGAATGCTTGCGTTTTCTGCGGTAATTTTAAGCGAAGCTGTTTCACCCTTGTAGAGAGTCGTTCCGAGCAGGCTCGCAGAAAACGTTATCTTTCCCGCCTTATAAAGGTAAAACGTTATTGCAAAAGACATAGCCGGAACAGTAAGCAGTATTGCAAAAAAAAGCCATCCGATTTTCCCGTTGAAATAAAGCGCATAGCCGAGCGCAAAAAGTACCCCAACTATATATCCTATAAGAGAAGATGTTTTCTTTTTGTTCATGGCATTCCTTACTCTCTCGGAACAATTGTCTTTGACACTATATATGATATCATATTTTCGGGAGTTCCGTAAGCGGTCTTGCCCTTAGGCGAGAGCATTATTCTGTGAGCAAGGGTGCAGACAGCACACTGTCTTACATCGTCCGGAGTTATAAAATCCCTTTCATTTATAAAAGCAAAAGCCTTTGCCGTTTTATAGAGGGCAATACTTCCCCTGGGGCTTACACCCAGCTTAATATTTTCATTGGTCCTTGTTGCAGCCGCAATGCTTATTATATAGCTCTTTACGTTTTCTGCCGCCCTAACCTGCTTGACCCTTTCCTGCAAAGCAATAATATCATCAATGTTCAAAACAGCATTTATGCCAGCTATAGGGTTATCATATTCATTTTTGTCAAGAACGGAAATTTCCTCTTTTGGGCTTGGATATCCCATGCTTATTTTCATAATAAACCTGTCCATCTGTGCCTCGGGAAGGTGATATGTTCCGTAGGTTTCAACAGGATTTTGAGTAGCAAGCGTCATAAACGGATTGGGCAGGGCATAGGTATTTCCGTCAATGCTTATCTGATGCTCCTCCATAACCTCAAGCAGGCTTGACTGTGCCTTCGGCGAAGCGCGGTTGATTTCGTCGGCAAGCAGAAAGTTGCAGAAAGCCGCGCCCTTTCGATACTCAAACTCGCCTGTCTGCTTGTTTATCATAGAAAAGCCTGTAATATCCGACGGCATAATATCGGGCGTCATCTGGATACGGTTAAATGAGCCGCTAACTGAACGTGACAATGCCGCCGCAAGCTGAGTTTTTCCGACGCCGGGAACGTCCTCAAGAAGAACGTGTCCCTCAGCAAGCAGAGCGGTAATGACTTGAAGTATAGCGTTCCTTTTCCCGACAATAACCTTTTCTATGTTATCCACCAGCAGATTAATTTTTCTGTCCATTAAATTTCCATCCTTAAAATAGTAATTCTATAAAAACAAATACGGTTTAAAAGTTTTGATACATAAAAATTTATTTCTTCAATTTTATTATTAAAAACATAATTGCAGCTCCTATACATATGCCTACTGCAATTAGACAAACAACAATAGCTATACTGCCAAGACCATTTGATGAATCCTTATCTGCATCAACCGATGCAGGTACAGCTTCTGTAATCTGTGCTGTTGTTTCTTCCGCCTTTTCAGTTACAGTTGTTTCCTCAGCTGAATCCTCTTCCTTGTAAACAGCCTCGGTTTCGGGAGCCTTCGGAGCAACATATTCTTCCTCAAAATCAGCTTCAACACCTGCTATAAAGTTGCTTTCCTTTTTCAATTCTTCATAACCCTCAGCATCAGCACTGCAATGCAATGTTACACTAAGGTTCTGAAAAGCGTCATTAGGTGCAATCACCGGAGCAGTTTTTCCGTAAAAATAAATATCCTTCAGCTCATGACAGTCTGCAAAGGCGCTGTTCCCGATTACAGTAACATTTGGACCAATATACATTTCGGTAAGACCGCATTTTGAAAATGCATTTGCAGGAATTAACGAAACATTTTCGGGTATTGTAAAGCTTGTCAAGGCCTTGCAGTCGGTAAAAGCGCCCTCCCCTATATCTGTCACACCAATCGGCATGTCAATTTTTTCAAGCACTATGCATGATTCAAAAGCATAGTTTCCAATTGTTTTAACCGTATTAGGAAGACTGACCTTTTTAAGAAGTCTGTTGCAAGAAAAAGCCTTATCGCTTATCTCGACGGTGTTTTTCGGCAGGCTTACATAGGTAAGCTTATTCCTGCTGTCAAGTGCGTTTGCAGGAATAACGCCGTCTTCAGTTTCAGCCTTTGCAAGCTCAAGGTTTTCAATGTTCGGAATATTCTTGAGAGCCTGATAATCGTCGCTGTTAAGTGTTCCTCCCATAACCGCAACATTGGTTATATAGTTAAAATCCGTTCCGTCCATAGCCTTGTTAAGGGCATCGGCAAGCTTGCCTGTTTCAAATTCACTGACAACAATGCTTGACTTATCCTCCTCGGCATAAGAAGCAAGAGGAAGAACAACAAACCCAAGTATAACGGTAACTGCTACAATAAGTACAACTATGCGTACCCACAGCTTTTTCCCGTTATCCGAATAATTTTTCTTGTTTTTATTACTATCCATGTCAATTCTCCTGTTCAAATTATTGTACTGCCTCAGCCGAAAATCTGCCTGCAATGTTAATTCCATCCCGGTCAAAAAGCAGAACATCGGTGGTAAGCGGTTTTTTCGAGCTTTTATATTCATTGATAATGACTGTCCCCAGTCCCTCAAGAATGTTATTTGTAATATTTTCAAGGACAAGGATGCTGTCCAGCGACGGTGCAACGACAAGAAACTTCGGCCCAAAGCTGTCTGAAACAACCCTGTGAAAATCGTTGCACATCATCAGCGACACACAAAGCTCACTGCTCGGGAGCTTGAATTCCAGCGCCCTGACATCCTCCTTAAGCCTAGCCTCGCTTATATCGGCTTTCATCAGCAGACGGCACATATTTCTGTCCGCAACAGAAAAAAGCACCTCCTTAGGCACATCCCATCTTTTAAGATAATTTTTGTCAAGCGGTTCAATAGTTATGTCATCCGCAGTGTAAACAATAACCTTTTTTAAAATCCCAACAAAATCCGCAGCTATAAAATCGGGAGAAACATCCTCCTCTCGCATAACAACAAACCTAAGCAAAGGCTGCGAATTGGTAAAGGATACAAGCTTTGCTTTTGCGCTAAAATCAGCCTCAAGCTTTTTAACAAGCCTGTTAAGCTCTTCCTCGGATTTCTCGGAGAAATACGCCTGTCTTGCGTCAGAAGTGTCTATAGTGAATGATATTGAACCGTTTGATATTTCGTATAGGTCATCGTTTATTTTCTTTGATATCTGAAAGCCCTGTTCCCTGACAGCGGTTTTAAACAGCTTAAAAAACCTATCTGTTCCAAGAATATCCCCAAATTTATTTAACAGCGGCATTTTCCGATTTCACCCCGGTTGCATTTTCATAATTAAATATAATTATACCACAGTATTTTTGATTTGTACAGATATACCATTAAAAATTAAACAAATAAAAATACGTCTTGTCAAGTGCTGCTTCTTTTTATAACACTTGGCAAGACGGTATGCTTTTGAATTGGGATTGGTATAGGAATTGTAACCATTTATTTTAATTCAATGTAAATTCATTATCATTTTAGACAAAAAATATTCAGCAAAGGATACATCCGTATCAGTATAAACATTTATTTCCCCTTTGCAGCTGTCAATAAGCTTTTCATGCGGAACAAAGGATATATCCGCCTCTCTTAGCATAGGTATATCAAATTCGCTGTCGCCTGCACAGATAATACTGCTGAATTTGTATTTTTCCGCAAGCCTTTTTACTGCAGTGCTTTTATTAAGCTGAATGGGAAGAATGTAAACCTTATTGCCGTTGGTGTGAACGGACACAAGCCCCATGTCAAGCTTTTCACGCAGAAGTCTGCACGTTTCCTCCGGATTGTCCGACTTTGTAAATATAAACATTCCATCAACGAGCCGTACTTCAAAGATTCGGCTTTTGTCTTGCCCAAGCAGCTCAGCGCCTTTTGCAAGCTCCGATAGAGCTGGCTTTATAAGCTGTTCTGACTGTGCGTACCACTCATTGTCCTGCTTTCCGTCCACAAGAAGAATTCCGCCGTTTGCAGTAAGGGCATATTTCGGGACAGCCTCATCAAAAAGATGTATGCGTCTGTACTGACTTAACGAGCGTGTCGTAATAGGGACGAAAGCAACAGACTTGCTGCTGTAAATATTTTTGAACAGCTGATACCCTTTGGGTGTCATATAGGAAAGCTTTTTAATCCCGGTGTCAGTCTGCATGGTTTCAACGCAGATGTCATTTTCAGCGGCTTTTTTATAGCTGTGAATAAGAGTATTATCAAGGTCGCTTGCAAATAATATCATTGGAAATCCTTTCGACCACGAAAGCTGTGGAGCAAGTCCTCCACTTCTGCAGTGGTGGGTTTTCATTAAACAGTGTGTAAAATCATCTTTTCTTCAATAAGGCATTATGCATCAGCAGAGGAAAGCTCCTTTATAATTCCACAGGCCTTGTAGCGTTTCATCGGATATTTCTCAACAGCAACGCCTTTTTCCTCTGCAAGGCGCAAAAGATGGCTTACACATGATATATTAGTTAAGCTGTCCGAAATAAGAAGCTTCCATGGAACACGCCGCAGAAGAACTCTTGTTGCTTCGCCTATGCTGGGCTTAATAAGGTTTATATCAGAAATGCCGAAATCATCGGCTATTTTTTTTACCTCGTCCATCCCCGAAAAGGATAAACAACTGTCATCGTCAGAATTTTTAGCTGACATTTCCGGCGTGATTTTACTCATAACTGTATCAATAAATTCATATGTACGGTCATTTTCGGAAAGCTCTCCGTAATAGGCCGCACCGTGAAAATCATTTTCGCCTATTATATCCTTACGCAGAAATGTTCTGCTGATAAGTCCCGAAACTGTGGAATTAAGTATTGAGCTGGGTATAAGAAAATCGTCTGTTGTTCCGCAAAGGTCGGTAATATTTGCAGGGTCAGCAAGAACAGCAAGCTTTTGTGATACTCCGCTGTAAGAGTCAAGCTCTTTTTTCAGCGTTTTAAGAATAGCCCCCTTGCCTGTCCAGCCGTCAACAAACTGAACCGACTCTGCACTGTGCCTTTCAAGGATATATTTCATAGCATTTCTGTCAATGCCTACACCTCGTATAATTGATATTGTGTAGTGATAAACGTTAATGTGATACTTCATTTCAAGACAGCGCTTTATAAGAACACCCACAGGAGTTCCTGCACGTGCAAGAGATACAAGCACAATGCTGCCGCTCTTTTCACAGTATATCTTTTCCGAAACGGAAACAACAGCCTCAGCGGTTTTCACAGCATTCATGCTAAGAGCATTTTCATATTCGGCAAGATATTTCGGCGACGGCTGATATTCAAGCGGAAGCATTTCACAATAGTGAACACCCTGCTGGATAAAAGCTTCACGGGCTTCTGTAGGAAGCGGCTCAACAAGTCCTGTTATATCCTTGAGCAGGAGGGTTACATCTTCTTTTTTATAAGACGAACGCATCATTTTGAAAACCTCACAAGTGTAAAATCACTGCATTTATCAAAGGTGTTCATAAGCTCGTTTATATACAAATTATCGCTTTCGCTGTCGGTAACTATAATCACTTTATCATAGTCGTCGGTGTTATAAATGTAGTTAATCCGTCCGTTGTCGTAAAGGCTTTTTATCGTGTATCTGTTTGTAAGAGGATAACCGTCATCGCTGTGCGGTTCAATAGGGCTTCTTGTAGTGGAATGTGTTCTGACAAGCTTTGGATTAGCGCTGTTAAGCAGGTATTCGCCGACCTTTATAGCCGGATACATACACTCCTCTGTTCCAATGACTGCAACGCTTTTATCCTTGACAGAAACATTTTCAGCAACTTTTTTTGCAAGCTCCTGAACCGACTGCACATAGTCATATGTATTTACTCCAAGACGGGGGTTATACTCTCTTATAACAGATATTTCCTTAAGCGTGCAAGTGTCTTGTCTTATAGCGGTTTTTGCCTTTTCAATGTCATAAACAGCGCTTTGAATATAATCCGCCATAGAAATTTTTATCAGCCAGTAAAATTCTATGCCGAAAGCTTTAAGCTCTTCTGTACGCTCCTTTGTCATACCGTTGATAACGGAGCAGGCTGCAAATTTCATTGATGAAGAAACCCTTTTGCTTGCTCTTAGAGCATTTACAAAATTTTCAATAGTTTTCCCGGTTGAAATTTCGTCCTCAACAAAAATAATCTGCTCAATCCCATCTGTGAGCTTATCCCAGTTACAGCACTGGAGAGTCTGCTGAACAGCATGAGAATGCTCCTCTTTAAACTCCGCAATCATTTCTGCATTTTTAATGCATTCCCGTGTTGTGTGTATATATCTGCTGTTCTCGAATACAATCGCAACGCCTATTCCGACAGCAGTAGCAGTTTCGGCAAAGCCTATAAAAAGCGTATTTTTTCCGTCAGTATGCTTTTTTACTTCTTCACCAAGCTCTTTAAAGAGGCGCAGGGGTTTTTCGGGAGATACGGGGACGTGCTTGCCCTGACTAGGATTTACAAGCACATAGCTGCGTTTGGCATTGTTTTCACGTTTTGCAATTCTAACAAGCTCATCATCTAAAAAAGAGGATTTATTTTCTAAAATTATCATTAAATAATATTTTTCCTTTCATTGGGCTATTATGCAGTTGTGGTTAATCGGCTGTTATAATATCTTCTCTTATTCCGTATATTGAAGCAAGGTTAAGAATTCTTTCCGCCCATGAGGTATGAACCTTAACCTCGTTCATTCTGTTACCGGCACTGCTTTTTGAAACAGCGGAAGTGCTGTCGTGGCTGAGTATTTTTAAAGCATCATTATAATCGCTTACGCTTACCTTCATTTCCTCCGCAACAATACGGAGCTGTGACGGGTGTATAACGGTTTTGCCTATAAAGCCGTTAAGCTTGTCCATACGTATTTCACGGCGCAGGCCTATTTCCCAGCAGTTGTCAGTGCTGCTGCTGAAATATTCCCAAACAGGTGCGGAAACAATATAGTCTCTCCCGAAAATATTGATGATATCCGACAGAATATCCCTAATAACTGAAATATCGTAAATAGTATTGTTTATGCTTCGGCGTAATCCATAAAGATTGCAAAAGTCGTTGCCTCCGGTTCGGATATTCAGAATAATATCCGATATGCTGTCAGCAGCACTTTTTATCTCTTTAAGCTCGGGTATTCTTGAGGCTGCATAAGCAGCAGCGGCTGATTCAATAATCGGCATTGCATAGACAGTGCGTGAAGCTGTGTTAAGCTGCTTTAGTGCGTTTATATATTCGCAGGCATTACTGGTGTCAAATTTGGGCAGAATAAATCCCGTGAGAAGCTTTGAACCTTTAATGCTGTCATAAACTCTAATGAGCTGTTCAGCTGAACGGACTCTTACAAACAGCATGGGCAAATCCTGTATATTTGCATATTCAGTAGCTTTTTCAAGCTTACGGAACGTTTCTGCAAGCTGCTTTTCAGCGGCTTCAACAGAACAGTCAGGGATACTGTCCTCAAGGCATATAGCCAGTGAATGCAGATATTTGTATTTTTTTGTTATAACCATGTCAGCAATATCCGTTCTTATGGCAGGGCTATACATAAGTCCTCCAACGGCATAGGGAAGAATAAGCTTTCTGTTTATATCAATTTTAAGGCTTTCATTTGCTTTGTTAATTATTATTTTCATAAAAATTCCTTTTTAGGGTCATGAGTTTTTTATCAAGCTGCAGAGCAGTATTTTTACAGCTTTTTCGTTTTAAGAGGTTGTAGTTTAGTTTTATTTGCCAATAATCCTGTATATATTTTACTTTTATTATAGCATATCCCTCTTATATTAACAAGTGTTAAAATGCAAAATTTATCTTCTAATTTCTTTGGATTTTATTTATAATTATTTATTTTATGTCAATAAATCGCATTGTTTTCGACTTTACCTATATTGGAATATAAAATATCGAACGCAAATTTGGCAATCCCTAACTTTTGTGATGAATATGAGAAGCAGGATGCAGTTTAAATAAGTATATTGAATTATCGCTTGATATTTCCATAAAATTCTGTTACAATGAATATATGAAGAATAGCGTGGAAAATAAATTTTTCACGCAGCTATTTGTTCCTTTTCTGCAAAAAGGGAAGCAGAAATTTTGCTTTGCAAAATCGGAACAAATAGCAAAAAGGAATGGTTATTACTATGGAGGCAAATTATGATAGATGTCTGTCTTGCTGGAACAGGCGGAATGATGCCGCTGAAAAACAGATGGCTTACGTGCCTTTGGGCTGAGTATCAGGGCAAAGCCCTCCTTATTGACTGCGGCGAGGGAACGCAGATTGCTCTTGCCCAAAGCGGCCTGAAGCTGAGCAGGCTTGACACAATATTTCTGACACATATTCATGCCGACCATATTGCAGGATTGCCGGGACTTTTGCTGTCGCTTGGCAACTATGGAAAGACAGATGTACTGAAAATTTATGGTCCTGAGGGAGTAATAAGGGCTGTTGAAAATTTGTGCTATATCTGCCCATTTCTTCCTTTCGGAATTGAGGTTTCAGAGCTTAGGACAAATGAGGTCACACAGCTTTGCAGGAATGACATTACCGTATCTTTTCTTCCGCTAAAG
>Ga0208695_1001182_pt1 | contig 22819 bp, 22 predicted proteins | sample AD_UKC111_MetaG_FD_184449 | JGI IMG/M metagenome (GOLD analysis project Ga0208695, IMG submission 184449) | Active sludge microbial communities of municipal wastewater-treating anaerobic digesters from Hong Kong - AD_UKC111_MetaG (SPAdes)... | ecosystem: Engineered > Bioreactor > Anaerobic >...
ACATCAATTCCGCACCGATTGAAATTCTCAGTGAAATAAAATATTCATATCCAAAACCGTAGGGAAGAGAAAATGAGGTTTCATTGAGTTTGATTTTATCATCGGGTCGATTCGGTGGAAATTCATAAATGGGAATTCCATCCTTTTTTACTGTTGCTTGACTATTGCACAAACCTATTCCTCCGAAAAGATATAAAGAATAGGGATAATAAATATTAGTATGGAAACCTCCCAGTAAAGTATATTCACCCAATAAGTTTATGCTGGAAATTCGGCTTTCGAATGAAAAATGTCGGGCCGAATTTTTTGCGTTTTTGTCATCTCCGGTAAAATTTCCATAACTAACACTGACTCGATATCCGATATTATTAACAAAAGATTGTCTGAAACCCAACGAAACTAAATATTTTGAACTTAGCACATCCCAATTGTTTAATCCATTGATTACTTGTTGTTTTGTAGTTCCTCCAATATCACTGAAACAATAATTCAAATTGGTTGCAGTTAAAACAAGAGATTTCGAATTGGGTTTAAAATTTCCTATTAGCCCGTAGTTTTGAGCTTGAATATTCGAAATGGCAACTGCGAAACATAAAGTAAGGTAAATTTTCCTCATCTTAGATATTGAGAATAAAGATTTATTGCAAACATAAAAAATTTTAAATTCGCGAAAATAAGGAAAATATTAATACCTGAAACTGCTTCCGCCTACAAATTCCCGCAAAAGTGAAGTAGGAGGAATTTCCCTGTCGGGAATAGGCACAAAATAATTTAAAAATTTGATAAGTCGATGAGCTTCGGTGTATTCGTCGCAGTATTTTGGGACTTCGGCAAGCAAAGGTTCAGCATAGCGTTTTAATACGGCAAACTCGAAAAGCAGGGCAGAGTTGAACATGACATCGGCATTTTCCTGAAAAGGGAAAATCCATTTTTCTTCGCCTTTTCTGACGCTTTCCCAACGCGCAATGGTTTCCCTTGCCGAATAGCTTCTATATCGAGAGTCGCGGATAATTCTTCGCAACAATCGGGTGTCGGTGGTAGGGATCCAATTGTGGTTGTCTATAGAAATAGTGGTGAGTGCCGAAACATAAATTTTAAAGGTAGCTTCTACCGGAATTTCCGGCAGAAGCTCAGGGTTGAGAGCGTGAATGCCTTCTATAACCAGTATGCTGTCTTCCATAAGTTTCAGTTTATCTCCTCTGTAATAGCGACGACCTTCCTCAAAGTTGAAACTGGGAAGTTCGATTTCTTTGCCTTCCATGAGTTGATGAAGGTGTTGATTCAGCAGTTTCAAATCGAGCGCATGTAAATGTTCGAAATCCAATTCTCCATTTTCATCGCGTGGAGTTTTGTCTCGGTCTACAAAATAATTATCCAGCGAAATAGTTACGGGTTTCATGCGGCAAACAGCTAACTGAACCGAAAGACGTTTACTGAACGTTGTTTTTCCCGAAGAGGAAGGGCCCGAAATAAGTACAAATTTTACTTTGTCTTTCAGTTGGGCTATGGTGTCGGCAATAGTAGCCACCTTTTTTTCATGCAAGGCTTCGGAAATTTTTATTAGAGCAAAAGCCTGTTTGTTGCGGCAGGCGACGTTAAATTCTCCAACATTGCTCAGATTCATAATTTTGTTCCATCCAACGTATTCTTTAAATATATCGTAAAGTTTTGGTTGCGGAACAATTTCTTCCAATTCTGTTGGATTCTCCCGATTCGGAACACGCAACAGCAGTCCGTCGTAATAAGGAATCAAATCATAAAGATTCAAATAATCTGTCGAAGGCAGCAGTACGCCGTTGTAATAATCGATGTAATCATCGATTCTGAAATATCGGCAATACGGATTACCCAAAGTCTGGAAAAGAACAATTTTATCTTTTTGGTCGGCAAAAAGTTTGATTACTTCAGTAGTTTGTTTTTCTTCGCAAATAATGTTTTTCCCCTGAGAGATAATTAAATTAATTCGTTCTTTAATTTTCTCGACCAAGTTTTGGGTGACAGGTTCATCAATATTGCTCATTGCGCAAAAATATCCTTTTGACAAAGGATGTTCAATGCGGATAGTCCCTTCGGGAAATAATTCTGAAACAGCTTTGGCCACTACCATTGTCAGTGTACGAACATAAACGCGCATGCCCGATGAGGTGCTTAAATCAATAAATTCAATGTCTTTAGGTTTGTAAATCAAAAAATTGAGGTCTTCGACTTTATAATTTACACGGGCTGCTACTACCTGATATTTCAATTGAATGTTTAACGACCGGTAAATTTCAATCAATGAGGTTCCCAGTGGAAAATCATGATACGAACGGGTATTTTTGCAATAAATGGTTACGGTTTTCTCCATACCGGAAATAAATAATTTGTACTTTTAAATCTTTTTGTAAAATTACGAGTTTTTTCAGTTTTATCTCTTTTTCAAACGGTAAAAATAAATAAAAAAGGTCTTAATACAAATTTTGCATACTTTTAAGTCAAAAAAATCCATTTTTCAAGTTCAACATGAAATCGAAAAAGTTTGTTCAAAAGATTTTTTAGTTTGTTAAATTTTCTGTAATTTGAGGTTTTGTTCGAGAAATTGATTTTTGAGCAGGATTTCTCAAATAAACTTTTATGGAATTCAACCCCGCATTTTTCTTTTTTTACACATTATTTTGTTCAATTTTGACTTCAAACAAAAATTCCTTGCAAAAAATTGGTAATTTTGTAATCCATATACGTTTGCATTGAAAAGATGCAAGCAAAATGAGCAATCAGAAAATCAATTTATTATGAATCTTTTTGATGTGTATCCGCTTTTTGATATAGAAATTGTCAAAGGGCAGGGATGTCGTACATACGACAAAAACGGTACGGAATATCTGGATTTTTATGGAGGTCATGCCGTCATTTCCATTGGGCATTCGCATCCCTATTTTGTAAAAAAGCTGGCGGATCAGATTCAGAAACTGGTTTTTTATTCCAATTCGGTGAAGAACAGTTTACAGATTGAATTGGCCGAAAAGCTGGGAAAAATATCGGGATACGATGATTATTCCCTGTTTCTTATCAATTCGGGCGCAGAAGCCAACGAGAATGCGCTGAAACTGGCTTCGTTTCACAATGGACGCAGCAAGGTAATTGCTTTCGGAAAAAGTTTTCATGGCAGAACTTCGGCAGCGGTCGGAGTTACCGACAATCCAGCCATTCAGGCACCTATCAACCGAAATTTTGAGGTAGAATTTCTACCGTTGAACGATACAGAGGCAGTTCTTCAATCTTTGAAAAACAGAGATGTTTGTGCGGTGATTATTGAAGGCATTCAAGGAGTAGGAGGGATTCAGATTCCACAACCGGCGTTTCTTGAAGCGATTAGCGCAGCCTGCAAGGAGACCGGAACCGTACTTATTCTGGACGAGATTCAATCGGGTTATGGGCGAAGTGGAAAATTTTTCGCTCATCAATATGCCGATATTCGCCCCGATATTATTACCACTGCGAAAGGCATGGGAAACGGAGTTCCGATAGGTGGAGTAATTATCAGCCCAATTTTTAAACCCACTTACGGAATGTTGGGAACCACTTTTGGAGGAAATCATCTCGCCTGTACCGCTGCCATAGCAGTATTGGATGTTATTGAACAGGAACATCTTGTGGAAAATGCCTTGCAGGTGGGAAATTATTTGATAAACGAACTTCAAAAATTTTCCCGATTGAAAGAAGTCAGAGGAAAAGGTTTGATGATAGGAATTGAATTTGACGAACCTGTAAAAAAATTGAGAGAACGTTTATTGTTTGAGAAAAAAATATTTACCGGTGTGAGTGGTTCCAATATTATCCGTTTGTTGCCACCTCTTTGTCTGACTATGCAGGATGCAGAACTTTTCCTTGATCATTTTGCTGAAGTGATAAAATAATTTTGTAATTTCTCATAGTTTCATGAAAAAACCGATAGTCCTTTTGTTTATCCTTTTTTTTGTAAATAGTTGGACGGTTTTCTCTCAGTCTGTTTCTAAAGAACGGGATAAAGTCGTGATGAAAACCGGTGAAATTTATTACGGAGAAGTTGTTTTTCGAAATGACGAAATGCTTATTTTGCAAACAGACGAAGGTGTTCGATACCAGTTTTCGCTTGAAGAAGTGAAGGATATTTCCAAAGAAACGGTAGATGGTTCAGATAAGTTAGAAAAAATGTCGCAGGAAGGTCAGTCTGATGAAATACAGAGCTTTTTTGCTGTGTTGGATGCATGTGGAGGAATTTCCAGCGCAAAAAACAGTTTTGATGTTTCCCCCAATACCCAAGTAGCATTTGTTTTGGGGAAAAATAAGGTTTTTTCGGAAAATTTTTTTGTGGGTTTGGGTGTAGGGTACAATTCTTCTTATTTAAAGAGTAATTCGTCTCTGAATTTTCTCCCCGTTTTTCTTCGCTTGCAAAATACTTTTACTAACAATCGGATTTCGCCTTTTGTTCGCATGGATGCAGGATACGCTTTTTCTATGACTTCCGGCTGGGATGGAGGTGCATTGGTTAAAGCGGCTGCCGGTATCAGTTCCAGTTTAAGTTATAAAACAAAACTTTTCTGTGGAATTTATGCCGGTATTCAGCAATTCGGAGGAAAACTCTCCGAAACAATTTCTTCAGGCACCTATTATTACGAAGGTACAACAAACATGAAGCAATTGGGTTTGCAACTCGGGATTCAATTCTAAATTCAGCAGAAGCAGGAATTTTCCAACTATAATTAAATTGCTGATAATGAGTAAAATAAATTTATCTCAAGTTATAATTGCAGCATTAAATGAACAGGCGTGTGCAGAAAAAGCTCAGCATCACCTCCGGTTTTTCAAAACTGCTCCGGGCGAATATGGCGAAGGAGACAAATTTATTGGTGTGAATGTTCCCGATCAGCGAAAAATTGCCAAAAAATATTTCAGAGAAATTAATTTGAATGAGCTGGAAGTTTTATTAACGAATGAAATTCACGAATGCCGTTCTACAGCTCTTTTTATGCTTTGCTACAAATTTGAGAAAGCCGGTGAAGCGGAAAGAGCTTTGATGGCGGACTTATACCTCAATAACCTATCTTTTGTAAATAATTGGGATCTGGTAGATGCTTCTGCTGCTAATATTTTGGGTTGTTATTTGATGGACAAAAAAAGAGATTTGCTTTACGACTTTGTTCAAAGTAACGATCTTTGGAAACAGCGCATTGCCATCATCGCTACGTTTTATTTTATTCGTTGTGGTGAGTTTGAGGACACTTTCAAAATTTCCGAAATGCTGCTTCATCATCCTCACGACTTGATTCATAAAGCCGTTGGTTGGATGCTTAGAGAAGTGGGGAACAGAGATAAGGAAGCAGAAATCAACTTTTTACTAAAGCATTATCGGCAAATGCCCAGAACCATGCTTCGGTATGCCATCGAAAAATTTGATGAAGGTTTGCGCCGGCAATTTTTATTGGGACGGATCAATTAAAAAAGCCGCTTTCAGTAAAAAAACGGCTTATTGAAATAAGTTGATCACCAAAGTCCATAAATTGGTTAATTGGTTTTGAAAGAGTATTTTACCTCTTTAAGCTGTTCGTTGGCTTCAACTATTTTTTGCTTCAAATTCTCTTTGTACGATTTCAAACGAGTATTCAGCGCAGCGTCTTTCAATGCCAGCATCTGAACAGCTAAAATTGCTGCATTCTGCGCAGCATTGATTCCAACAGTGGCAACGGGAATTCCCGGTGGCATTTGTACAATCGACAATAAAGCGTCCAATCCGTTGATTGAAGCATCGATGGGCACTCCAATCACAGGTAAAGTGGTCATGGAAGCAATTACACCCGGTAAATGAGCTGCCATTCCCGCTCCGGCAATAATGATTTCGATTCCTCTTCCTTCGGCATGAACAGCAAAATCTTCAACTTCTTTTGGGGTACGATGAGCTGACAAGGCATTCATTTCAAAAGGAATTTCAAATTCATCCAACAATTTGGCTGCCTTCTCCATGATTTTCAAATCGGAGGTGCTGCCCATGATGATACTTACTCTTGGTTTCATTTTCTTATTGGTTGAAAATTTAAATCAGCTTTTTCACGCAATTAGTTTTTTGTATTCTTCGGCGCTAAGCAATTGATCGAGTTGAGATGCATCGGAAATTTTGATTTTGACAATCCATCCTTTTCCATAGGGATCATCATTGACCAGTTCCGGATTGTTTTCCAAATCGGAGTTAAATTCCAATATTTCCCCGCCGACAGGCAAGAAAAGTTCCGAAACGGTTTTTACGGCTTCTACCGTACCAAAAACCTCACCGGCATCAAGTATTTCTCCAACCGTTTCAACTTCGACAAATACTATTTCTCCCAATTCGTGTTGTGCGTAATCGGTAATGCCAACAATGGCTGTATCACCTTCCACCTTGATCCATTCGTGTTCGTGGGTGTACTTTAAATTTTCAGGAACGTTCATTTTTTTCTGTTTTTAGTGGGTTTGAATGGTAAAAATTTTTCACAAATTTAGCAATAAGAGAACAATAATCTGTTATAAAATTCGGAAAATGATAGGTTGCAAAAATTTTTTTTGTCTCTTAAAATAGTGAAAATGTTGCTTTCAAAGGGAAATGATCGGAATAGGGAACTTTATCTCTTTTGAAATTCAGCAAAATCAGAGCCGGATCATGGAAAATATAATCGATTCGGAATCGATAGTGCTTTTCGTTAAAAGTCCACCCAAATCCCTTTCCCTGCTCCAGAAAACTGTCTTTCAACTTTCCTCTAATTTTTGTATAGGCGTACGAAGAAGGCACATCATTGAAATCGCCGCATACAACAACCGGATAAGGAGAAGAAGAAACAACCTTATTGACTTCATCGGCCTGAATTGCTCTAAGTTTGTAAGCGGCTCCGAGCTTTTTTGAAAAATAAAGGGTTATGTGCGTTGCCAAATCGGTATTGAAATTTTCTTTCAACTGATAAGGCATGGCTTTATCCTTTTCTGTCAACTGATTGGATTCGAGATGATTGTTGATTACTCTTATATTTTTTCCGTGTATATTTATATCGCTGTAAATGGATGCGTTGGCTGAAGAGGTGTATGTTATGGTTTGGCGATTAATAATGGGAAATTTGGAGAATGTGGCAATTCCCAACCAGCTTCTTTTTTCATGCGCTTTGAAATAAATATGATGATACGGATATTTTTTAAAGGCTTTCATGGCATCTTCTTCGGTAAGATATTTTTCCTTTGAACTGACCATAAATTCCTGCAAGCACACAATGTCGGCATCGGTAGAAAGCACGTATTGAATGACGGGATTTATTTTTTTGTTTTCTTCATCATGTTTTTTCTCAAGTCCCATCATGTGGGTATTGTAACTCAAGATAGTGAAGTCGGGTTTGGAGGTGGAAATCGGTTGATTTTTGAAGCGAAAAGCAAAATTAGTTTTTAACTGGGGGAAAGAAAGAAGCATTAAAATCAGGGAAATAAGAAAATGCCATTTCCGTAGCAACAGCCAAACCAATACAAAAACGAGATTAAGTAAAAAAATAATGGGGAAGATGAGTGCAAAATAAGCCGGAAAAGTAAATACGGCAGGACTTACAAAACCGGCAATAACGCAGAAAAGCAAAGCAAATGCCACTATAACATTTGCCGCTATCAAGCCCCATTTAGTAATTTTTTTAAGAATCATTTGTCCTTTTTTTCTGTAATTGGTTGTTGGGTGAGAGACGGTTTTCCATTCTTTTAGCAAAGAATTTAGTTGGGCTTTCCCTGCTCAAAAAGTCGTTTTTTTTCTTCAGCACTCAGACTGTCGTATCCTGAGGTTTTAATCTTGTCAAGTATTCGGTCTATTTCCTGCATTCGTCGAGACTTTTCCATGTTGAACTCCTCATCGGTCATTTTTCGGTAAGAAGTAGAGTATTTGGTTTTTTTGACCTTGAGTTTTTTTCTTGAGAAAAGATTCACAAAATTATCCAGTAATCTGTTCAGCCATTTGGTAATATCCTTTCCTTTACGCAAAGATACCACAAAAAGGTAACCAGTCAAAGCTCCTCCCAAGTGAGCAATTTCACCTCCGGCATTGTTGGAAGTGATACCGAAAAAACTTGTCAGGATGGCTACCAATGCGATGTATTTTAATTTTATGCCCCCGAGAAACAGTATCCGCATTTCCAGATTCGGTGAAGCAACGGCTGAAGCTACAATAATAGCCATTATAGAACCGGAAGCGCCTAAAAGCAAACTTTGAGAGACTTCAGCATCGAAATAGGGAAAAATGTTAAATGACAGGAAATAAAACAATCCGGCTACCCATCCTCCTACCAGATATAAACCGGTAAGCTGCTTTTCGGAATAATACATCAAAAATATTTTTCCAAACCAGTAAAGGCACAACATGTTGAAAAACAGATGAAGGAAACCTTCGTGCATGAACATGTAAGTAACCGGCGTCCAAAAATGATAAAGCAATTGCAAACCGTCTGCCGGCATGGCCAAAAATGGAAGCAGAAAAATGCCACTGGAGTTGAACAGTTTGAAAGTGATTAAAACGGCATGGTACAACAAAAACACACCGACGTTGATATATATGAGTTTAATCAGATTACTTCCCTGACGATAGGATAATTTAATGTTATCAAAAATATTCATGGTGAAAATTTGAAAATAAAATAATGTAAATCAACAAATTATATTCTTTATATAAATTTTTAAGAATACTTTCATCAATGCACACCTTTTTTCTTCCAGTACAGAATCAGAAAAATTCCGAAGAGCATCCCACCCAGATGTGCAAAATGGGCAACATTATCACCCGTAAAACTGGCCACGCCTAAAAATAATTCTACAACAGCATACATCAGTACAAAAATTCTTGCTCTGATAGGAATCGGGAGAAATATAATCATTAGTTTTGCATCAGGGAATAGCCATCCAAAAGCCAGCAGCAATCCGAAAATTGCACCTGAAGCTCCAATGGTTACTGGCAAATTTAAGAAGAGATGTTTCAGCTCAATTAATGAGGTGGTATCCAAAGCCGCCAAATCGTTAATTCTAAAAAAACGCGACAGCAAATTTTCATGTAATAACAATGTTTCTTTTGAACCGGTACTGATAGCTTCAGTTAATGCATTCACCACAGGCTGATATTCAACTGTCCAAAACAACTGCTGCACCAGAGCTGCTCCCACACCGGTAACCAAATAGTAAATCATGAACCGCTTGGGTCCCCAAAATTGTTCCAATACGGCTCCAAACATAAACAAGGCAAACATGTTGAAAAAAATATGTTCAAAACTTCCATGCATGAACATATAAGTAATTAGTTGCGCCGGGTTGAACTGATCAGAAGCCCAATAGTGCATGCCGAGAATATTGTTTAAGTCGACATTGATTCCCCAACGGGAAAAAAAACTGGGCAATACCAATGTTGCCAACCATAAAATAAAATTTATCAGAATCAGATTTTTTACTACTACAGGGATGGAACCAAAGAAAGAAGGTCTGCTACTCATTTGAAGATTTTTTTGTTTTTGGCTTCGATAAAATTTAGTTTTTTAACTTTCAAGTATCTAAAACTTACCCGATGAATTTTTTATGAATTTATTGTGTTAATAACATTGGGTTTGCAATATATGTTCAATAAAAGCTATTATTTTTGCTACAAATTTAATGTAAAAATACGGCAAAAACATGTTTAGAAACATATTTTGTAAGAAAACATAAAAAAAATGGAATTTTTTTTACTTAAATGCTTGCTATTTATTTTCAATAATGTACATTTGTAGCATTAAAAAGGATTTTTTAGTGTGTTTAACTTTAAAAAAATTTTATGTTATGAACAAAGCAGAATTAATCAGCGCTGTAGCAGAAAAATCTGGCCTTAGCAAAGTTGATGCAAAAAAAGCAATTGACGCTGTTGTTAAAAGTATCTCCGAAGCTTTAATTGCAGGAGATAAAGTTAGTTTAGTAGGTTTTGGAACATTCTCGGTAGCAGAACGTTCTTCTCGTCCAGGTATTAACCCCGCAACAAAAAAGCCTATCACCATCCCAGCAAAAAAAGTTGCAAAATTCAAAGCCGGTGCAGAATTAAGCGATGCTATCAATTAATTTGTTTGTTAAAATTTTAATAAAGGAGGAACTTTTTTTGATTCCTCCTTTGTTTTTTGTAATGATCCTGTTACTAACAATTTAACTTTTTTCTAAAAAGCGAAGATGGAAGAACCTACCTGTTCGGCTGCAGATTTTCCTTTCAGATTTTCAACCAGTTTCAGACCAAATTCGATGGCAGCTCCTGCCGCTTTTCCCGTAATGATATTTCCCGATTGAACCACTTTTTTATCGGATAAAATTGCACCTTTGAGTGCTCCTTCAAATCCTGGAAAACAAACGGCTTCCTTTCCCTTTAGCAATCCCAATTCGCCCAATATGGAAGGTGCAGCGCAAATAGCTGCCAACTTTTTGCCTTCGTTGGCATGTTTCAGTAAAAGTTGCTTCAATCCTTCATGTGCGTTTAAATTTTTTGTTCCCGGCATTCCGCCCGGTAGAAACAGCAAGTCGGCATCGGAAAAATTCACTTCTCCAAACAAAGAATCTGCCTGCAGCATAATGCCATGAGCACCCATAATTTCTTTTTTGCCGGTAACCGAAATGGTTGCAACTTCGATTCCTGCACGACGCATAATGTCAATTGGAGCGATGGCTTCGATTTCTTCAAAACCATCAGCCAAAAATACCATTGCTTTCATAAGTTTATCATTTTTATTGTGTTAAGGTCGTTTTTTTATTTTTCCAAATATTTCTGTAAAATAGCCACTTCCGGTAGTTTATTTTAATCTGAAATGATAAGTGATGGTTCCGGTAGCTTTTCCTTTCCCTGCACTGAAACGGGTATTTTTTGCTGCTTCCATAGCTGCTTTTAAAATCGCTGCATCCGAAATATTGGTGGGTACACCGATAGAAACTCCCTCAACAACTCCGTTTTCATCAACACGAATATTGACAGTAACTTCACCTTCCACATTTTGTTCATATCGGGGGGTAATCAAATTTCCTACCAAATTTCGTCCGTTAAGCGACCAACTATTCCCGTTTACAACTCCTCTTCCGGCAGGATTTCCTTCAAAACCTTCCTTGTTGCCACTTCCACTTCCTTTACCACTTCCATTGGAAGTGCTGCTACCAAAAACGCTGCCGACCATTTCGTTTATTGCCAAAGCTTCCTGGTCTCTTTGTCTCTTTTCCGAAGCCTGTCTTTCCTGTTCGATTCGCAAATTTTCCAATCTTTTTTTTTCAGTTTTATCGGTCGATGTGCCCAATGAAACGGATGGATCTTTTTGTGTGAGAAATTGTTGACTTTTTGGCTGATAAATTTTTGGAGCAGCTCCACCGGCTTGTGCAGTTTGACCTTGTGTGCCGCTTCCCTCAAAGGAATCTCCAAAACTAACCATGATTCCTTCCTCTTCATCGGGGACAACATAACTATTCATTTTTATCACAAAAAGCAATATCAGCACAATGCTGCATAAAACCATTGAACCTAATATGCCATACAGTTGAGGCTTTCTCACGGTTTTAATGTTCAAAAGGTTTGGTGGCAATAACGATTTTAATATCGTGTTCATTGGCAATATCTAAAACTCTTACGATTTCGCGATAAGGAATATTCTGGTCGGCATACAGGGCGAGGTATTTTATACTGTCCTGCGAAGCTAAATTTAACAAATACGGCTCCAACTTTTCTGCATCAATAGGAACGGGCTTTTGATTGCCTTCGGCTATGGAATAATTTCCTTCTGCATCAATAGCAACTTTTGCAACTACTTGTTTGGTAGATGTTTTGGCTCGGCTTTCCGGTAAGTTCACCTTAATATCGTTTGGAGAAGATAAAGTTGATGCAATAACAAAAAAAAGCAATAACAGGAAAATAATATCTGTCATGGAAGACATTGCAAAACCTGCTTCAACCTTATTTCTTTTTTTTAATGCCATGCAAAAAATGTTTTAATTTGAATGTTTATTTTACAGGTTCGTTGAGTAAATCCAAAAACTCCATAGTTTTCGATTCAAGAATTTTCACTACCGAATCTACTCTCGAAACCAAATAGTTATAGGCAAAGTACGCCAGAATTCCAACTATCAAACCACCAATGGTTGTAACCATTGCCTGATACATTCCTACCGACAAATCACCCAGCAAAATATTGCCACCTGCTTTTTGCGACATGGTAAAGAAAGTTGTTACCATTCCGGTTACCGTTCCCAAAAATCCCAACATGGGTGCACCTCCCGAGATAGAAGCAATTACGGAAAGTCCTTTTTCAAGTTTTGCAACTTCAAGATTGCCTACATTTTCTATTGTAATCATTACATCGCTCATTGGGCGACCCAATCGAGTGATGCCTTTTTCAATCATTCGAGCAATTGGTGTGTTGGTGTCGCGACAAAGTTTGGTTGCTGCATCTATTTTTCCTTCGTAAATATAATCCTTAATTCTTTGCATAAAATAAGGATCGTCTTTTGAGGCCTGATTGATGGTTATGAGCCTTTCAATAAACAAATACACCGCTAAAGCAAACATAACGGCAAGAATGATCATGATTGGGCCACCGTATTTGGCCATTGTCCATAAATTCATTTCTGTTTGAACGGGTTCGGATGCTGAGGTTGCCACAGCGGATGCAGCTTGAAGTATTAGCAGGAAATTCATATTTTTTCAGTTTTTTATTTTTTGTGTTTTGTTTCAAAATTCATGCCTTACTATTTCAACTGATTTTTATACTGTTTTATTGTTTCCTGCAGCCCCAAATATAGAGCATCGCAAATCAGGGCATGACCGATGGAAACTTCATCGAGCCAAGGAATGCAAGTGTACAAATAATGGAGATTCTGAAGATTCAGATCGTGTCCGGCATTGAGCCCTAATCCCAGTTTTTTTGCTGCTTTGGCTGCTTCAACAAATGGAGCAACTGCTTTTTCTCTGTTTTCTGTAAATTCGCGTGCATAAGGTTCGGTATAGAGTTCTATCCTGTCGGCTCCTGCCAATGCAGCATATTCAACACTTTTAATATTCGCATCAACGAAAATGGAAACTCGAATTCCGGCAGCCTGCAACTCGGCAGTAATCTCTTTCAGAAAATCGAGATTTTTTACCGTATCCCATCCTGCATTGGAAGTAATGGCTTCAGGAGGATCGGGAACCAATGTAACCTGTGTAGGTTTTACCATCGTAACCAGTTTCATAAAGTTGGGAGAAGGATAACCTTCAATGTTGAATTCGGTCTGCAAAATTGGTTTGAGTGCCCAAACATCGGAATAGCGAATATGTCTTTCGTCGGGTCGAGGATGAACAGTAATACCATCTGCACCAAATTTTTCACAATCGAGGGCGGCTTTGCAGACGTCGGGGGTATTGCCACCTCGAGCATTGCGTAAGGTAGCTATTTTATTGATATTTACACTTAACTTTGTCATTTCGGTTAAAATTTAAATTATTAATTTTCAGATAGATAAATAAATTTAAACAAACAGCAGTACTTATATTACACAGCATGAAAAGAGAGAAATTTTATTTTATTTGTGGGAAAAATATTTATTTGTACATGTCATTTTCATTTAGTTTCTTTGTGTAGAGTTTAAATGATGAATTTTATTTACAAAAATAATTCAAAAATTTGAAGACATGGTAGAAGTGCTGTTTTTCTTTGAGTTTTTTAATTAAAAATTAGACGTTTTTTTGATTCAAATTTTTGATTTTCAGAATGAATTTTTGTCATAAATTTTCTTGATATGAAAGTTGCAATTTTTGGAAATATATATCGACCGGTCATCATAAACAGCATTAAAGTGTTGTTCGATTTTTTTTCGGAGAAACAAATTTCTTTGATGCTTGATCGGGATTTGTACGATTTTCTTCTGCAAATAGGTGGTTACCGGTTGGAAAATGTGGAAAAAATCGAAAATGACAATTTTAAAGCCGATGTTGCTTTCAGTATTGGTGGTGATGGAACTTTTTTAAATACGGCGGCAAGAATCGGTGAAAAAGGGATTCCCATTATCGGTATCAATACCGGTCGGCTGGGATTCCTTACCGATGTTTCGAATGATGAAATCATTGAAGCGCTGGAAGCTCTTTTGGCACAAAAATACAGAATTGAAGAACGAACTTTACTTCTGGTGGAAACTTCGGATGGGACGCCGCTACAATATCCTTATGCTTTGAATGAAGTGTCGGTTCTGAAACAGGATTCTTCTTCCATGATCAGTATCAATGCAAGTGTCAACGGCGAATTGATTCATACCTATCAGGCTGATGGATTGCTGGTTTCAACGCCAACAGGCTCAACCGCTTATTCCATGAGTGTTGGCGGACCAATTGTTGTACCGCAAGCACAAAATTTTATTCTTTCGCCTGTTGCCTCTCACAGCTTGAACGTTAGGCCTTTGATAATTCCCGATAACTGGAGCATCGATCTTGAGGTTCACAGCCGTACACACAGCTATCTTGTTGCATTGGACGGCCGATCGAAAGTGTTGGAACAAACTACACAATTACACATTGCCAAAGCTCCTTTTACCATAAAAGTTGTAAAACAGCTTCAGCATACTTTTTTCGATACGTTGAAGAAAAAGTTAATGTGGGGTATCGACAAGAGAAATTAGCAGATGCAAAAACAGAGTTTTTTTCTTTTTCTCTGTTTTTGAAGATATTCCCTTTTCAGATTAATTGCCAACTTCTGAGAGAAACTTGATTCTGACCAATCGTATTTCCGTTTCGCTGAAATCGTCTATTCCGAGTTTATCCAAAGCATCGTCGATGCTGTCGGTTTCAGCAGACTTGAAGTATTCAAAGATTTCCTCGATGCGGTCGGGGTCCATTACATCTTCCAGAAAATAGTCGATATTGATTTTGGTACCCGAATAGACAATTGCCTCTATTTCGTCCAGTAATTCGCTAATATCCAATCCTTTGGACAAGGCAATATCGTCGAGAGCTATTTTTCTGTCAATAGCCTGAATAATGGAGACTTTAAGTTTCGATTTATTGGCAACAGTACGTACTCTTAAATCTTCGGGCCGTATTATGTCGTTTTCCTTCACATATTCTTTGATGACTTTTATAAATTCATCTCCGTATCGCTTGGCTTTTCCCGCACCAACTCCGGGAATATTTTGGAGTTCATCCATTGTTATGGGATAGGTAGTAGCCATAGCTTCCAGCGAAGGATCTTGAAAAATGACAAAAGGCGGTACATCCAACTTTTTTGAAAGTTTTTTGCGTAAATCCTTTAAGATGGAAAACAATACTTCATCGGCAGCGCTGGTGCTGGCAATATTTTTCAGATTCACTTCCTCATCTTCCTCAAAGTCATTATCTTTAACAATTGGGAACGAAGTAGGATTTTTCAAAAAATCTTTTCCTTTGGGAGTGATTTTGAGCACTCCATAAGTTTCAACATCTTTTGTTATATATCCACTGATAAGGGCTTGTCGAATAACAGCCTGAAGCAATTTTTCATCTTCATCGGAGGCGGCTCCGAAGTTTTCCAATTCATTGTGTTGATAGGAAACTACGTCCGATGTTTCATTTCCCTTAAGAATGTCCACAATGTGTTCGGCTTTGAATTTTTCTTTTAAAATAGAAATGGTTTCAAGAACCAAAGTCAATAATTCTTGCGCTTCCATAAATTTTTGGGGTTTCATACAATTATCACAATTACCGCAATTATCTTCTTTGTATTCTTCACCGAAATAGTGAAGTAAAAGTTTTCGTCGGCAGATGGAAGATTCGGCATAAGCCTGCGTTTCAATTAGCAGTTGATTGCCAATTTCCTGTTCGGCAAGTGGTTTTCCCTGCATAAATTTTCGCAGTTTTTCCAGATCCTTGTAGGAATAAAAAGCTATGCACTGACCTTCGCCTCCATCACGTCCGCTGCGTCCGGTTTCCTGATAATATCCTTCCAGACTTTTGGGCATGTCGTAATGAATCACATATCTGACGTCGGGTTTATCAATTCCCATGCCAAAAGCGATAGTTGCCACTATGACGCTTGCTTCTTCCATTAAAAACTTGTCCTGGTTTTCGCTCCGCTGAGCAGCATCCATGCCGGCATGATAGGGTAAAGCCGAAATTCCGTTTACATGCAACATTTCGGCCAGTTCTTCCACTTTTTTTCTGCTCAGGCAATAGATTATGCCTGATTTTCCTTCCTGAGAACGTACAAATTTAATAATATCCTTGTCGATGTTGTTCGTTTTTTGACGAACTTCATAATACAAATTGGGACGGTTGAAAGAAGATTTGAAAACTTTAGCATCCAACATACCCAGATTCTTTTGAATATCATGTTGCACTTTTGGAGTGGCGGTGGCAGTAAGAGCTATGATGGGAGCAATTCCTATTTCATTGACAATAGGGCGAATGCGTCGATATTCGGGCCGAAAATCGTGTCCCCATTCCGAAATACAGTGTGCTTCATCAATGGCGTAGAAGGAAATTTTTATCTGTTTGAGAAATTCGATATTTTCTTCCTTTGTGAGTGATTCTGGAGCAACATATAGCAATTTAGTTTTTCCGCTCAGGATGTCACATTTTACTTGCTCAATAGCTTGTTTCGACAACGAAGAATTGATAAAGTGAGCCACGCCATCTTCTTCACTGAAATTGCGCATGGCATCCACTTGATTTTTCATCAGAGCAATCAGAGGAGAAATGACAATGGCCGTTCCTTCCATTAAAAGTGAAGGAAGCTGATAGCACAATGATTTACCTCCTCCAGTAGGCATAAGTACGAAAGTATCGTTGCCATTGAGCACATTTTGAATAATTTGTTCCTGATTCCCCTTGAAGGTATCAAAGCCAAAATATTTTTTTAGCTCCTTAGCTAATGAAACTTGTTTTAACATGAGAAAAATAGTTTGTCAAAAAAAACGAGCACGAAATTAGTAAATGTTGATGAATTATCAGAACTGTTTACCGGAATTTTTTGAATTATTTTCTTGGATTTGTAGATAAGGAATTATTAGCTTAATTATAAAGCAAAATTATAAACTCTTTTTAAACCTACAAGTTATTTTCAAAAAAAATACAGGATATTTTATTGTAAATATCCTGTATTTTAGTATTTATTTATTTATCAAATGGTTACATTATGCGATCTTCAATCGGTGAACATTTGTTTTTTCGATTTTGCTTTGAGCATAAGGGAGCGTAACCACCCATTTGGAAGATTTTTTGGATGGCATTTCGTACATCGAATCCATCATGATGGTTTCGGTAATGGAACGCAGACCTCTGGCGCCCAATTTGAACTCAACAGCCTTATCCACAATATAATCCAACACTTCATCTTCAAAAATCAATTCTATGCTATCCATTTTGAATAGTTTGACATATTGTTTGATAATCGAATTTTTTGGTTCGGTAAGAATGCGGCGCAACGCATCACGATCGAGCGGCTCCAGATAAGTCAGGATGGGCAAACGTCCGATAATTTCCGGAATAAGGCCGAAAGATTTCAGGTCTTGCGGAGCAATATATTGAAGAAGATTGTTTCTGTCGATGAGTTTGTTTTCTTCCGAAGCTCCATATCCAACCACCCTTGTATTCAATCTGGCAGCAATTTTCTTTTCTATTCCATCAAAAGCGCCACCACAAATAAACAAAATGTTTTGCGTGTTGACGGGAATCATTTTCTGTTCCGGATGTTTTCGCCCACCTTGAGGCGGAACATTCACCACCGATCCTTCCAACAATTTCAGCAAACCTTGCTGAACGCCTTCTCCGCTAACGTCACGGGTAATGCTCGGATTATCGCTTTTGCGGGCTATTTTGTCGATTTCGTCGATAAAAACAATTCCTCTTTCGGCCGCTTTTACATCATAATCGGCAACCTGCAACAATCGGGTCAGAATACTTTCTACATCTTCGCCTACATAACCTGCTTCGGTGAAAACCGTTGCATCAACGATGGTGAAAGGTACATGCAACTTTTTGGCAATGGTTCGTGCCAGCAACGTTTTACCCGTTCCTGTGGGGCCAACCATGATGATGTTTGATTTTTCTATTTCAACTTCATCTTCTTCCGTATTCTGCATCAAACGTTTATAATGATTGTAAACAGCCACCGAAAGATATTTTTTTGCTTCTTCCTGACCGATAACATATTGGTCGAGATACTGCTTAATCTCTTTTGGTTTGGGTATTTTTTCGATATGCAGATGGGAAGATTCTGACTTTCGGGTACTTTCCCTGACAATCTCAGCTGCTTGAATGGCGCATTCATTACAAATTTGCACGCCATCCTGACCTAAAATCATAAATTCGACTTCAGCATCAGTGCGTCCGCAAAAATTGCAATGTCTAACGTTTTTTGGCATACTTGCAATATTATTTTTTACTCTTTCGCTCGTTAATCAACACTTTATCTATCATTCCGTATTCAAGTGCTTCCTGTGAAGTCATCCAATAATCGCGGTCGGCATCTTTTTCTATTTTTTCGTAAGGATTTCCTGAATGTTCGGCAATAATGTTGTAAAGTTCCTGTTTCATTTTTTGAATTTCGCGTGCCGTAATTTCTATATCGGAAGCTTGTCCCTGAGCTCCGCCCATAGGTTGATGAATCATGATACGCGAGTGTTTCAGGGCAAACCGTTTGCCTTTGGTTCCTGCTACCAGCAGAATGGCGCCCATAGAAGCTGCCATACCCGTGCAAATGGTTGAAACATCGGAACTGATATACTGCATGGTGTCGTAAATTCCCAATCCGGCATAAACGGATCCGCCCGGAGTATTCAGGTAAAGAGAAATATCTTTCCCCGGTTCGGCCGAATCAAGGTAAAGCAACTGTGCTTCAATAACGTTTGAAGCGTAATCATCGATTTCGGTGCCCAGAAAAATAATTCTGTCCATCATTAATCGGGAGAAAACGTCCATTTGTGTAACATTCAGCTGACGTTCTTCCAGAATAGTGGGAGAAATATAGCTGTCATTAATAAAACCGGTATACTGATCGATAGCTAAACCGTTCATTCCCAGATGACGGGTTGCATAATTGCGAAAATCGCTTCTTATATTTTTTTTGTTCATATTGTTTCCTTTCTTTTTAATTTAAGGTTTTTATTTTTTTGACTATCTACCTGAAAAAGTTCTGATATAAACAAATTAAAAAGGTTTTTGTTTTCAATGAAGTGTTTTCAATGAAAATTTTTTTAATTTTCCTCAAATAATTTGTCAAATTCTTCAGGACTGATTTCTTTTACCTCTACTTCAACACTATCTTTTATGGTTGCAATAACTTTATTGTCGCCCACACGGTCGATGAAATTTCTCAGTGTGTCTTCCTTTTCAAGCAAGCTCTTGGCATAGTTGGAAATTAATTCTTCGTCGGCTCCGCTTATACCGTACTGAGCAAGCTGTGCTCTGGCAAATTCTTTGGCGTAATTTTCTACATCTTCTTCATTTACTTTGATGTCGAATTTTTTTATCAGCTTTTCCTTGATAAGTTGCCAGGTGAGGTCTTCAATCATTTTAGGGTAATCCGATTCCAATTGTTCGTTGGTCAAATTTTTGTTGGAAACCAACAACCAGCGTTTCAGGAAAGCATCAGGGAAAGAAAGATTCTTGAATTTTTCCACCAATGTTTTCTTGGCATCAATGCCAAATCGATAGTCGCTGTTTTCTTTTAAATTGGTGGCAATAGTTTCCTTAACTTTTTCGCGAAAATCCTGTTCGTTGGTTACTGTATTTTCTCCGAAAACTTTATCGAACAATTCCTGATTGATTTCGCTATCGAAGTAGCGGGTAATATCGTTAATTTTGAAACTGAAATCGGAAGTAATTTCTTTAGCCTGTTCCTTTGAAATTTTCAGGAATGAAGCCAGTTCTGTTTCATTGCCGAATGCTTTGGCCGGGTTGAAGATAACAGTATCGCCTTTTTTTGCATTTAAAAACAATGCTTTTTGTTCAGGATCGGCGATGTAGGCTGGCGTGAGGATAGCTTCCGAAACTTGCAAGCCGTTTTTCTTTTCTTCACCGTTTTCCAATTCAATGACTTCGCCCCGAAGCATATCGTTTTCTTCTACCGTTTCCACCTCTTCGTAGCGACCAAATCTTTGACTATAGCTTTTTATGCGGTCTTCTATCATTTGATCGGTTACAGCAATGTTGTAATAATTTATTTTGATCTCTTTCGACAGTTCTATATCAAAATCGGGAGCCAGCCCCAGATCGAAAACAAAATCAAACTCTTCCTGAGTATTGAAATCTATTTCGGGCTGCTCGGTTTCGTTTGGTAGTGGATCGCCCAATATATTCAAATCGTTTTCGCGAATATAATCATAAAGTTTTTCTGCAATTAGCTTGTTTATTTCGTCAGCCATGACAGATTTGCCATACATTTTTTTCAAAAGGCTCATCGGAACCATTCCGGGTCGAAAGCCTGGAATATTGGCTTTTTTGCGTAAATCGCGAAGATTTTTTTCAACATTTTCGGCGTAATCGGCTTTTTCAACGTGCAGGGTTACTACTGCATTGTTTTGATCGAGGTCTTTTTTAACAATGTTCATACTGTTAGTTTTCTGATATTTATAATTTTTTTAATGAAGTGCAAAGGTACAAAAAAAGAGGAACTTTTCTAAATTTTAAAACAAATACGCTTTGTTTTCAAAAAATGAGCTTGATTTTTGTCGTCGATGATTGTTAAGTAGAATGGTTGTTTAAAACAAATATGACAAATTGACAGCAAATATTTTGTTTTTAGTAGAAAAAGGTTCCTTCTCCCCATTCAAATAATTGGTTAGATTTTTCAATCCCTGATTCCATGTAGCCTGAATCTGAATTTTTTTGAAAAATTGAATTCCGGCTCCAAATGTGTAGCCATAGTCGACCCGACGATTAAAATCGGAATAAGTAAAATTTTCGTTGTTTTTGCTTTCAGGTGTTTCGGAAATTTTTTGTCCACTTAAGGCATAGGCGCCATAAACTCCTCCAAATCCATACAGTCCCATATTTCCAAAATAGAGGCAATAGCGCAAATGCAGAGGGATTTCCAGAAAATTGAATTGGCGGTAAACATCTGTCAAACTGTCGGAATTTATGATACTGCCTTTTTGAGAAAGGGCAATACCTGTGGCAAAACCAAAGCCTTTTTGTGGGGTTTGGTACATCATCCCAATGTTATATCCCGTCAGGTTTTTTAAAGCCGGCAGGTTGGCATCAGAAGCACTATTGCCGACATAAATTTCTGAAGCTCTGTTGATGCCACCTTGTATGGAAAATTGCGAAAATAAATTCATTGCAAGGAAAAACAAGAAACATCCCGACAAAGCTATTCTTTTCTTCATAAATTCTTGTGTACCGCTCTTTTTTAATGGAATCGTTTTGTTCCGAAATAAATTCTTATTCACTCAGGACATTCGACTTTTTCGACATGCGTTTACGTTCGTTTTCATCAAGATAGATTTTCCTTAAGCGAATTTTGGTTGGAGTAACTTCCACATATTCGTCTTCTTTGATATATTCCAAAGCTTCTTCGAGACTGAAAACTACCGGTGGTGTAAGTTTAATTTTGTCATCAGAACCTGATGCCCGCATGTTGGTTAATTTTTTTGACTTGGTAACATTCACCACAATGTCGCCTTCTTTAGCGCTTTCACCCACAACCTGGCCGGCATACACTTCTTCCTGAGGAAAAATGAAAAATCTGCCTCTGTCCTGTAATTTGTCGATAGCGTAAGCAAATGCCGTGCCACTTTCCATAGCAATAAGCGATCCATTGTTTCTTTTTTCGATTTCACCCTTGTAAGGTTGGTATTCCAAAAATCGGTGCGACATGACGGCTTCTCCTGTTGAAGCTGTTAGTACATTATTCCTTAATCCGATAATACCTCGTGAAGGAATTTGAAACTCCAGCTGTACACGGTCGTTTACTATTTCCATGCTCAGCATTTCGCCTTTGCGGGCTGCAACCATCTCAATGATTTTTCCGGCATATTCTTCAGGGAGATTGATGCTCAACTGTTCGACCGGTTCGCAACGAACGCCGTTTATTTCTTTGAAAATTACCTGTGGCTGTCCTACCTGAAGTTCGTAACCTTCTCTGCGCATGGTTTCTATCAGGATGGAAAGGTGTAAAACACCTCTTCCGTACACGTGCCATATATCCGAGTCGGGATTTTTTTCCACGCGTAAAGCCACATCTTTTTCCAGTTCTCGCATCAGCCTTTCATGAATATGACGGGAAGTAACAAATTTTCCTTCTTTTCCGTAAAAAGGCGAATTATTGATGGTGAAAACCATACTCATGGTAGGTTCATCTACTGCAATTGGTTTCAATGGCTCCGGTTGGAGAGCATCTGCAATGGAATCGCCAATTTCAAAACCCTCGATTCCCACCAGTGCACAAATATCGCCCGATTTTACTTCTTCCGTGCGTGTTCTTCCTAGTCCTGTGAAGGTGTGCAGCTCCTTGATACGGGATTTTGAAATGTTGCCATCGCGACTCACCAAACTTACGTCCATCCCTTCACGAAGTGTTCCCCGATGAAGTCTGCCAACAGCAATTCTTCCTACGTAAGGAGAATAATCCATCGAAGTAATGAGCATTTGTGGAGAGCCTTCCAGATAGAGAGGAGCAGGAATATACTTGATAATGGCATCCAGCAAAGGCAAAATATTGTCGGTTGGTTTTTTCCAGTCATCCGACATCCAATTTTGTTTGGCTGAACCGAAAACAGTGTGAAAATTCAACTGTTCTTCATTGGCATCCAAATGATACATTAAGTCGAAAACGGCTTCCTGAACTTCATCAGGGCGGCAATTAGGCTTATCGACTTTATTGACAACAACAAT
>Ga0208695_1001185_pt1 | contig 22744 bp, 16 predicted proteins | sample AD_UKC111_MetaG_FD_184449 | JGI IMG/M metagenome (GOLD analysis project Ga0208695, IMG submission 184449) | Active sludge microbial communities of municipal wastewater-treating anaerobic digesters from Hong Kong - AD_UKC111_MetaG (SPAdes)... | ecosystem: Engineered > Bioreactor > Anaerobic >...
CAAACTTTCGGACGGTGTAACGGTAGCAGGCAGAACCTACTGGCAGGACGACAAGGGGCTGATGTACAACAATCATGGTGAAACCGAGGTACACCGCATCGAATGGAAAGCTCCCGTGAAGAAAGCCGAGAAGGCAGAGGAACAAGACGAATGTTACTACTGGCCAGAGGATACAGTATATCAATATTCGGAAGGCAGGTTGAATGCGATGGTCACCGACGCCCACCAAGTGTTTGTGGAAGCCAATGCACAGGATGTATATCTGCTCAAAGACGATGGCACAAAGCAAATATTCAAAGCGGACAGCATCTTCTTCAAGGATTCGGAGAATATGTATTCCAACAATGCAGAGAAGCGCAAGACATTCCTGATTACCGACGGTTCGCCACGGAAGAATGTCCGGATGATTTTCACGTTCAACGGAGACCTGAACAAAGACGACAAAGGCTTTCTATTTGCCGTATTACCTAGTGGTGTAGGCATCATCGACCCCAAGACACTGAAACAATAATTGAAACAATTGAATAATATGACATTAAAAATTTTCCAACAACTGTATGATTCCTTGTTTTTCAAAGTACTACTATTTGCGAATATTTTGGTAACAGGGTTTTATCTCTTTGTTGCCCCGTTTTTAAATATTGAGGCTCTACATACAAAAAGTAAAACGAGTGATTGGATACTGATAGCCGTATTTGCATATAGCTGTCTGTACTTCATCGATTTGTACTGCAAGAAACGGAATCTCTACAAAGGGAATGTTCTTTTATACATTGTCCTTACAGGAATATTGATACAATTCATCTATGCTATTATGCAAACAGTTCCTTGAGCACGGCGAGTGATTTGAGGTCGGGGAAGTTGGGAATGTGGAGACGATAGAAAATGATGATGAGCTCCGCACAGCGGTTGCGCTCCTGACGCGACATGGCAAAGAGGTGCATCGTCTCGAAATTCATACGCATCAACAAACGAATCTTCGCAGCCTCATCGGGACGGAGATAATCGGGATGCAAGGGCGGAATTGTGATGAAAACGCCGTTGCGGAGGTCGAAGAAGTCGCCCTCACGATAATCTTCCAGATTGGGAAAGAAGCCGAGAAAGCGCGAAAGGCGCATCATGAAGACAAGATGAAAATTGGAGAATGAACGCTGTGAACCGTCGAGCCACTCGATACTGTTTTCGATATAGGCAAAAAGCGGCGGGTTAGACTGCTCGTCACGGGTGGCATGATATAGGAATTCGGCAATGAACAGGGATATGGACAACTTGAAAGGATCAAACGGAATCGAAGTGAACGGCAGGGCAATGCGCACATCGCGGATATGCTGCAACTTCACGTTCTGACGGTAATCGAACTCCAGTGCGATGACCGTGAGCGGCTGGAAAAACTGCTTCTTGATTTTGGACTTCGCCGACTGCGAGATATGGCACACCAAGGACACGCGCCCCATCTGCTCGGTGAACACTTCAACAATCATTTGAGAGTCGCCCAACTTAAGAGAATGCAATACTATGGCCTTGGTTTTGATTAACATACCTCATGTTTTAGGGGCAAAAATACGAAAATTCAATCATTTAAAGAAAATATTTAAAAGAAAATTTGGTCGGTTAAATAAAAAGCACTAACTTTGCACCCGCAAATTGAGTCGCATGGTCCCTTCGTCTATCGGCTAGGACGAGAGATTTTCATTCTCTAAAGAGCAGTTCGATTCTGCTAGGGACTACAAGTAAAAAATAAAAAGAATAATAGAGATGGCAAATCACAAATCATCAATCAAGAGAATCCGTCAGACAAAGGCTAGAACTCTGCACAATAAATATTATGCAAAGACGATGCGTAACGCAGTACGCAAGTTGCGCGCCACTACTGACAAGGACGAGGCAGTGAAGCTTTATCCTGAAGTACAGAAAATGTTAGACAAGTTGGCTAAAACCAACATCATCCACAAGAACAAGGCTTCAAACTTGAAATCAAGTTTGTGTCTCCATATCAGCAAGCTGGGATAATATTCCATATTGCTAGTACACCAAAAGAAGGTCGCATCCGAAAGGAATGCGGCCTTTGTTCGTTAGGCATTATTCCATTGAATAATATTCGCCGTGCTTGCCTGTGCGCAGATAAGGCTGCGCCGCCTCATAGCGGATTCGGTATTCGGCTCCAGTGTGATGATAGGCAGGTCCTATCACCACCACCCATCCGTCAATATAACCGGCATCGCCAACGACAAGTTCCTCTGGTTTGGACACTTCCATCGGCAAATCTCCACGATACTGCCACATCAACTGTTTGATTTGTGCTTCACCGCACTTGAAGATTTCCTTAACTGTGAGCCTGTGTCCGTCTATTTTGCTGAAGGTCGCGCAATCCGCCGACATCCAAGTCTCGGAATCACGGTCTTCCACCAGCGACTCGTAAGTCACCAGTGTATTGTCTTCATAAGTTCTGGATATCTCCACTTTCCGCTTGCTCTGTCCACCAGTCTCGAAATACTGGCTGCAACTCACGCGCAGAAAATTTTCAAAATTCGACTCATCCATCGTCTGCGGCGTATCGATGTCGAGCACATCGCATATCCACCGTTTCACACTTCGCATGGCAGCAGCGTTCCCCGTCAAGGGGAAATCCACACGTGCCGCGAACGCCATGCTGTCGCTCCGCTCGTTGCACGAGAAATCCCTGGTGGTGAAAAAGGTGCCTGCCACAGCCGAAACGGAAGCAAGCAGAAAAAGAACTGAAAATGTGTAGCAACGAAGATTATTCATATCGAATGCAAAGGTAATAAAAAAGTATCACAAAAAAGAACAAAAACGAGAGCTCGTTTTTAGGCAATTTTATCGCACAAATATTTTCATGTATGCCATTTTTTTAGTATCTTTGCACGTTAATATATTTAAAAGAAGAAATGGCAGAAAATCAGAACAACGAGAGTAACTACTCGGCCAGTAACATCCAGGTGCTCGAAGGCCTTGAGGCTGTGCGCAAGCGCCCGGCAATGTACATTGGCGACATCAGTGAAAAGGGTCTGCACCATTTGGTTAATGAGACCGTAGACAACTCAATAGACGAGGCGATGGCAGGCTTCTGTTCAAACATTGAAGTCACCATCAACGAAGATAATTCCATCACAGTGCAGGATGACGGCCGCGGTATTCCTGTGGATGAGCACAAGAAGATGCACAAGTCGGCACTGGAAGTTGTCATGACGGTGCTGCACGCCGGCGGTAAGTTCGACAAAGGTTCTTACAAAGTCAGCGGCGGTCTGCACGGCGTAGGTGTAAGTTGCGTGAACGCACTATCATCACACATGAAATCTCAGGTTTTCCGTGACGGCAAAATCTATCAGCAGGAATACGAAAAAGGCAAACCGCTCTATCCTGTCAAGGTGGTAGGCGAAACGGATTTGCAGGGTACGCGCCAGCAGTTCTGGCCGGATGCCTCCATCTTCACCACCACAGTCTACAAATGGGATATCATCGCAAGCCGTATGCGCGAGCTGGCTTATCTGAATGCCGGCATCAAAATCACGCTCATAGATATGCGTCCCGATGAGGACGGCAAGATCCGCAAAGAGGTTTTCCATGCCAAAGACGGACTGAAGGAATTCGTTCGTTACGTAGACCGTCACCGTCAACACCTGTTCGATGATGTCATCTATCTGAAGACGGAGAAACAAGGCACACCCATCGAGGTTGCTATCATGTACAACACCGATTATTCCGAGAACATCCACTCTTATGTGAACAATATCAACACCATTGAAGGTGGTACCCACCTCACCGGTTTCCGTATCGCGCTGACACGTACGCTGAAGGCTTATGCCGATGCCGACCCGGTGATATCAAAACAAATCGAGAAGGCAAAGATCGAGATTGCAGGCGAAGACTTCCGCGAAGGCCTCACCGCAGTCATCTCCATCAAGGTGGCAGAGCCGCAGTTCGAGGGACAGACCAAGACCAAGCTGGGTAACAGCGAGGTGGCTGGTGCAGTCCAGCAGGCTGTGGGAGAAGCTCTTACCTACTATCTGGAGGAGCATCCGAAGGAAGCCAAGATGATATGCGACAAGGTGGTGCTGGCTGCCACAGCACGTATCGCTGCCCGCAAGGCACGCGAGAGTGTACAGCGCAAGAACCCGATGTCGGGCGGAGGACTGCCAGGCAAATTGGCCGACTGCTCCAACAAAGACCCCAAAGACTGTGAGATATTCCTCGTCGAGGGTGATTCCGCCGGTGGTTCAGCCAAGCAGGGACGCGACCGTTACACACAGGCGATATTGCCATTGCGCGGTAAGATTCTGAACGTAGAGAAAGTTCAGTGGCACAGAGTGTTCGAAGCCGAATCCGTGATGAACATCATCCAGAGTATCGGCGTGCGCTTCGGCGTGGAAGGCGAAGGCGACCGCGAGGCGAATGTGGATAAACTGCGTTACAACAAGATTATCATCATGACCGATGCCGATGTCGATGGTTCTCACATCGACACGCTGATTATGACACTCTTCTACCGCTTCATGCCGAAGGTGATACAGGAGGGACACTTATATATCGCCACTCCTCCGCTCTACCTCTGCACATTCAAGAACAAAATCAAAGAATATTGCTACACCGACCAGCAGCGTCAGGCTTTCCTCGACAAATACGGCAACGGTGTGGAAGACGGCAAGAGCATTCACACCCAGCGCTACAAAGGTTTGGGTGAGATGAACCCCGAACAGTTGTGGGAGACCACCATGGATCCGAAGACACGTCTGCTGAAACAGGTGAGCATCGAGAATGCCGCCGACGCCGACGAGGTGTTCTCCATGCTGATGGGCGACGACGTGGAGCCGCGCCGCGAGTTTATCGAAGAAAATGCCACGTATGCCAATATCGATGCATAAATGATATCCAACGATATAAACGAAATGGGACGGAAGAGATATCCGCCCCATTTTTTTGTTTCTCAGAAATGAAATATGCAAATGCACACCAATAAAATGCGGTCTGCATGATGCTGTTAAAAGATAAATTGCTAATTTTGCAGAAACATTCAAACATCTATCATGAAAAAAATTTTCATTGCCTTGATGCTTAGTTGTATTTCCGCTGCATCGATGGCACAACAGCAACTGCCGATGAAGCTGTGGTACAACACGCCGGCAACGTATTTTGAAGAATCGATGCCCATAGGCAACGGCAAACTTGGAGCCCTGGTCTATGGAGGAGTCAATGACAACATCATCTACATGAACGACATCACGATGTGGACAGGCAAGCCCGTGGACAAGAACATGGACAAGGATGCACACTTATGGATACCAAAGATTAGGGAAGCCCTGTTCAAGGAAGATTACAGAGCCGCCGACTCGCTGCAACATTACGTGCAGGGTCCCAACTCGCAATATTACCAACCACTTGCCACTCTGCACATCATTGACGATGTGAATGGCAACGCGGAGAATTATTATCGCGAACTCAACCTCGACAGTGCCATCTGCCGGGACAGATATATAAAAGGTGGAGTGACCTTCACGCGCGAATATTTCGCTTCAAATCCCGATAAACTCATCGCCATCCATCTGAAAGCATCCAAGCCAGGCGCCATCAACTGCAAAATCGTCCTCACAGCACAGATTCCGCACGGTGTGAAAGCCAGCAACGGTCAGTTGACGATGACAGGACATGTGACAGGCGACGAGACCAACAGCATCCATTTCTGTTCAATCCTGAAAATCAAAAACACAGACGGAAACGTGAATGCCGCCGATTCATCCTTGTATCTGGACGGTGTGAGCGAAGCGACCATCTATTTCGTGAATGAGACCAGTTTCAACGGGTTCGACAAGAATCCGGTTACCGAAGGCGCACCATATATAGAGAAAGCCGCTGACGACGCATGGCACACCGTGAACTATACTTACAATCAGATGCGCGACCGCCACGTGGCAGACTATCAGAAGTATTTCAAGAGACTGACATTGTCTCTCGACGGGGCGAAACTGGACAACATGCGGACGACTGAGCAACAGTTGAAAGATTATACCGACCAGGGCGGCAACAACCCGTATTTGGAAACATTATACATGCAATTCGGACGTTATCTGCTCATCTCCAGTTCACGCACCGAGGGTGTACCTGCCAATCTGCAAGGGCTCTGGACACCTCATCTACGTTCGCCATGGAGGGGCAACTACACCGTAAACATCAATCTGGAAGAAAACTATTGGCCCGCAGAGGTGAGCAACCTGTCGGAAATGACGTTGCCGCTCAGCTCGTTCATGAAGGCTCTGGCAGACAACGGAAGATACACCGCACAAAACTATTACGGCATCAACAAGGGTTGGTGTTCCAGTCACAACTCGGACATCTGGGCTATGACAAATCCTGTGGGCGAAAAGCATGAAAGTCCCGAATGGAGCAACTGGAACATGGGCGGTGCGTGGCTCTCACAGGCTCTGTGGGAACATTTTGATTTCACACGCGACATCCAGTACCTCAAAGACACGGCATATCCACTGATGAAAGGCGCTGCCGACTTCATGCTAGAGTGGGTTATCGACAATCCTAAGCATCCCGGCGAACTCATCACTGCCCCAAGCACATCGCCCGAAAACGAATACAAGACCGACAAAGGATATCATGGCACCACCTGTTATGGCGGAACAGCCGACCTAGCCATCATCCGCGAACTGTTTCTCAACACCTCTCGCGCCGCTGCGTTGCTAGAGCATGAACAGCAAGGGAAACGAAATGATTCTCCCGTAGGGAAGTTGAGCGAGATGAACACCATCATCAATCTCAACAAAGCCATCGAAAAGCTGCACCCTTATACCATCGGTCACAGCGGCGATATCAACGAATGGTACTACGATTGGGACGACTGGGATTTCCAGCACCGTCACCAGTCACATCTCATCGGCGTGTACCCAGGTCATCAGATCACGACTGACAAGACACCTGATTTGGCTCATGCAGCCACAAGATCATTGGAAATCAAAGGTGACAGAACCACGGGATGGAGCACCGGATGGCGCATCAACCTGTGGGCACGACTCCACAATGCCAAACAGGCATACCACTTGTATCAGAAACTTCTGACTTATGTATCGCCTGACAATTATCAAGGTGCCGACCGCAGACGTAGCGGCGGAACCTATCCCAACCTCTTCGATGCTCACCCACCCTTCCAAATCGACGGCAATTTCGGTGGCACGGCAGGTGTCTGCGAGATGCTCGTGCAGAGTGGCGACGGCTGCATAGAACTACTTCCCGCATTACCAGAAGCATGGAAAAGCGGTTCGATTAGCGGTATCTGCGCCCGTGGCGGATACGAAGTAGGCATGACTTGGAACGGTGGAAAAGTGACCAAAGCAGTTATCAAAAGTAAAGTGGGCGGCGAGGTCAATGTGAAATACAACGGCACAACAAAGAAACTGAAGCTGAAAGCCGGACAGACAAAAACGATCAAATGAACAGAATAATATTAATGAGCATCATGTTCCTCGGCGTGCTGAAAGCCTCAGCGCAGACATTCAGCACTCCGTGGATTTCCTATCCCACACCCGACAGCACATCTCAAGTATGGTTCCGACAAACCTATCCTGCAAAAGGGCACCCTGAGCAAGCATCCATCACAATCACTTCTACAGGGAATTTCGATCTATTTGTCAACCAATATAATGTGAGCACAGATGTCCTCATCCCATATCGTGACGAAGCTACAGACAATTCCATCGCCATCACCTACGACGTCACCCGATTTCTGCGCAACGGCGAGAACACCATCGCCGTGTGGTATGCCCCGTCATATCCGCACATCACCGACAGACAAATAGCCGTTTCATTCTCAGGAAGGAGCAAATACGGACAACCTTTCTCATACGTTTCAGACGGAAACTGGATATGTCGCCAGTCAAACCACTCGATAACCACCGACGGAAACGAGAGCATCGATGCCAATTCATATCCGCTGAGATGGAAATCCAACGACATTGATGCCGCCTGTTGGCTAACGGCGGCACCCGCATCCGACAATCAGAGCGAAGCAACCACCACGCTGCAATCATTTTACACAGGCAAGAGAGTGAGCAAGATACTCAATCCCAACTATTTCGACATCGAAGGCGACAGCGTGATTTATGATTTCGGAACAGCCTTCAAAGGATGGATCCGCGTGACAATCAGGAACGCGAAAGAGGGAGAAAGAATCAATATCGGCGGTCTGGAATACATCTGCAACGGGAATATTGACGAGCAGGCTTGCCGCAAATTCAGTATCGCGGAATGTCGGCGCGTCATCATTTGTGGTGACGAAAATTTCAAGCAAGAACAGATTCAAAAGGTGGAAGGCATCGCGATAGAATCCTATCCGCACGCCAGCTATAGATACTAAACCTCTTTACCAGCCGCCAGTTGTGTTCGATTTTTCGATTTTTATTTGATAGTCTGCAAGTTTTTTCATACCTTTGCCACTTAAATACGAAAAAATGAACAATCTGCAACTGAACGAAACTTCAATTGAGACTGCCAAAAAAGCATGCAATGGAAGTTATCTTGACGACGACTTAATCATCTTCGATGAGTTTACCAATGTACCTCTGCCGCAGGGTCCACGTCGAATGAAATGTCTTTTACTTGCCATTTGCCTCACGGGAAGGGCCGAATACACGGTAGACACCATTAAATATACGGTAGAACCAAACTGCATCATGATTATCGGCGAAGACCAGGTAACAGACAATTATTTATTGTCGAGCGACTGCCGAGGCATCGCCATCATGCTTTCTTATGATTTCTTCAATGAAATCATCAAAGGTGTACACGAACTTTCATCCCTTTTCCTCTTTTCCAGAAGCCATCCCGTCTGCTCTCTGATGCCAGAAGAGGCGAACACCATCGTCAACTATGTGAGAATGATCAAGAAGAAAGTGGACGAACACGACCACCATTTCCGTCGGGAGACAGTACAGTCGATGATGACAACAATGGTTTATGACGTGAGCAACGCCATCTATCGCATACAGGACGTTGCAGACAAGAAGATGACAAGAGCGGAATCGGTGTTCACTTCTTTCATCAAACTCGTGGAACAAAACTTCCGCAGAGAGCGCCGTGTGGGATGGTATGGAGTGCAGATGAACATCTCCCCGAAATATCTCTCCGAGACCATCAAGCAAGTTAGTCACCGCACCCCGAACGAGTGGATAGACAATTACGTGACAATGGAGAGCCGAGTCTTGCTGAAAAATTCCGCCAAAAGCATCAAAGAAATATCCATCGACATGAATTTCCCCAACCAAAGTTTCTTTGGAAAATACTTCAAGGAGCATGTGGGAATGTCACCGCTGGAATACCGCCGAAGCTAAGATAATATTTTTTCAGCCACTTCGCACAATTCTTGATACCACTCTTCTCCGAAACGCTGAATGAGTGGCTCTTTCAAAAACTTATAAACGGGCAAATCCAGTTCGTTTCCTTTTTCCACCGCCATTTTGCAAACGCTCCACTTGTGATAATTCAGGCCCACCAGTCCGTCAGCGAACCGTTTCTCCCTGATGGGATAAAGCGCGCATGATATCGGTTTGCAAAACCTCGTCTTTCCCTTGCGCCATGCCCGCTCCAAGGCGCACAGGCACACTCCGTTCTCATAACACGTGAACACGCAGTCTTTGCCGCCCACGATACTTGTCACCAGTTCGCCTTCGGGGTCAGTGTATGCAACGCCTTGCTTATCAATGACCGATTGTGCCGAAGCAGACAAGTCGCCCCATACAGTGTCCAGAGAATCTTCAATGCCTCCTATCTCATCCAGCGTGACAGGCGCGCCGGCTTCACCTTCCACACAACAGGCACCTTTGCAAGCGTCAAGATCGCAACAAAACTTTTCGGTCAATATGTCGGGCGAGAGCAATACATCGCCCACTTGTATAATCGGAATAATATCTTTATCCATCATGTCTCACCATTTTATCGGTTCTATACCATTCTGAACCAAATATCGGTTGGTCAGTGAAAAATGATGATTGCCGAACCAGCCGCCACGGTTTGCTGAAAGGGGTGACGGGTGTACCGATTGCAGAATGAGATGTTTCGACGCATCAATGAGCGAAGCCTTGGAACGTGCATAGCCGCCCCAGAGGATAAAAACGAGATGATCCCGGTCGGCACTCAGCGCCTTGATGGCGGCATCGGTAAACTTCTCCCAGCCCTTGCGCTGATGACTGCCTGCATAATGGGCACGCACAGTGAGTGTGGCATTGAGCAGCAGCACGCCCTGTTCGGCCCATCGCGTGAGATTGCCCGTGGTGGGCATCGGAGTACCGAGGTCCATTTCTATCTCCTTAAAGATGTTGACGAGCGACGGCGGAAACGGGATTCCGTCGTTCACAGAGAAGCTCAGACCATGAGCCTGGCCCAGTTCGTGATACGGATCCTGACCGATAATCACCACTTTCACCTTGTCAAAAGGACATAGGTTGAAGGCATTGAATATCATTTTGCCTGGAGGGAAACATTGATAATGCAAATATTCTTCACGCACGAAATTGGTCAAGTCGACGAAATACTGTTTGTCGAACTCGGCATCGATATGTTTTCTCCACGATTCTTCTATCTTTACGTTCATATCATCTGCGATGTTTAATTAGACTCATGAGCCATACAATCTGCAAAGATATTAAAAATGAAATGTTTAGCCAAATAATATCGCAAATTCAATAAAAATAAAAATACATAATATCATCGGTGCATCTGCATTATTTTTCATCGAGTATTCCCGAAAACAGATATTTTTGTGTAAGTTTGCACTCTAAAAACAGAGGAATGGCACACAGTGATTTTACATCTGCATTGCTGGAATGGTTCGGAGAGAACGGCCGCGACTTGCCTTGGCGGGAGACTAAAGACCCGTATGCGATATGGTTGAGCGAGGTGATCCTGCAACAGACGCGCATCCAGCAAGGCCGCGCTTATTGGGAACGTTTCATGCAACGCTTCCCCACGGTGCAATCTCTTGCGGACGCAAGCGAAGACGAAGTGTTGCGCCTTTGGCAGGGACTGGGCTATTACAGCCGCGCACGAAATCTGCACACGGCGGCACGGCAGATTGCCGCACTGGGCAGTTTTCCGAACACCTTTGAAACAATCAGAAAACTCAAGGGCGTAGGCGACTATACTGCGGCGGCCATCGGTTCCTTCGCTTTCGACCTGCCTGTAGCCGCAGTCGATGGAAACGTCTACCGTGTACTGTCCCGCCATTACGGCATAGAGACGCCCATCAATTCCACTGAGGGGAAAAAGGAGTTTACGTCATTGGCGCAATCGCTTTTGCCCATCGACCAACCTGCGGCTTTCAACCAAGGGATGATGGATTTCGGTGCTACTCAATGCACGCCCACTTCACCGAGGTGCGACATATGTCCGCTATCGGAAAGTTGTGAAGCTCTCCGCACAAACAGAATCGGACAACTACCCGTTAAACTCAAAACCACAAAAATCAAGACCCGCCATTTCTCATATATTTACATCCGTTGCCATCACCAGACTGCCATCCGCCGTCGTCCGGCGGGCGATATATGGCAAGGGCTTTGGGAACCGCTTTTGATTGAGGAAGACGAAAAGATACCCTACTTTGAAGGAAAACTGACATTACTGGAACGAAACGTAAAACATGTGCTCACGCATCGAATCATCTACGCCGACTTCTACCTTTTGGAAACGCAGCAGAAGCCCCAACTGCCCGATGATTTCGTATGGATAGACGAGTCGGAACTGGACAATTACGCCCTGCCGCGACTTATCGAAATAATGTTGGAATGTGTAAACAAATGACGTTTGAGACGAAAGACTAAAAAAAGAAAAAGCAAATAATAATATTCGCAAGATATCCTCATTCCGAAAATGCAGTAGGCATCATTCTACCATGGTTTTACTATAGCGGGAAAGAATGCCGTAGGCATTGACTATCGGTAGAAATCCAAACATATCCAAAAAATGGGAATCCCATAGGGATTAACCTTGTTCCATCTGCTTATGACAAATCCCTATGGGATTCAAAGATTATTTGAGAAACCGTTTTTCTACCAATAGTTTTTCCCTAACGGGAAATCTGGCTTTAGGATTATTTGCGGGTAATCATAGTAAATAATTCAAAATTAAATACGAAAAAAACGGATGTAGCGCAAATGCCACATCCGTTTTTCTTATATAGACTTTTCGTCCAAAATCATTTACTTATTGTCTGAAATCAGGTTCTCACCCGTCATATCACCAGGCTGTTCCAATCCCAAGATATGCAGGATGGAAGGAGCGACGTCTGCCAGACGACCATCCTTGACCGTTGCAGAGTTGTTGTCTGTGACGTAGATGAATGGCACAGGGTTCAGCGAGTGAGCCGTGTTTGGAGTGCCATCCTCATTGATAGCGTTATCAGCATTGCCATGGTCGGCGATGATGATAGCCTCATAGTCATTAGCCTTGGCAGCCTCGATGACGTCTTTCACGCAATTATCCACTGCATGTACAGCCTTGGCGATAGCATTGTAAACGCCAGTGTGGCCCACCATGTCACCGTTGGCGAAGTTGACAACGATGAAATCATACTCCTGTGTATCGATGGCACCTACCAGCTTTTCCTTTACTTCGTAAGCGCTCATCTCCGGTTTCAGGTCGTAAGTGGCAACCTTTGGAGACGGAACCAGTATGCGGTCTTCCTTGTCGAACGGAGCCTCACGACCGCCGTTGAAGAAGAATGTTACGTGAGCATATTTCTCGGTCTCTGCGGTGTGCAGCTGTTTTTTGCCCTGTTTGCTCAGATACTCGCCCAGCGTATCCTGCACGTTCTCTTTCGGGAACAGAATGTGAACGCCCTTGAACGATGCATCATACGGAGTCATGCAATAATACTGAAGATTAGGAATGGTCTTCATTCCCTCTTCCGGCATATCCTGCTGGGTGAGGACACTTGTCAACTCCTTGGCACGGTCGTTACGGAAGTTGATGAAAATCACTACATCACCCTCCTGGATTGTTCCGTCAACAGAAGCGTTGTTGATTGGCTTGATGAACTCGTCGGTCACGCCGTCGGCATAACTTTCTTCCATAGCCTTCACCATATCATTGCTCTGCTTGCCCTTGGCGTCAACGAGCAAATCGTAAGCCTCTTTCACACGGTTCCAACGTTTGTCACGGTCCATGGCATAGAAGCGGCCCACGATGCTTGCGATGGCAGCATCATTCTTTGCGCAAACGTCTGTCAACTGCTGAATGAAACCTACACCACTCTTCGGGTCGGTATCACGACCATCCATGAAGCAGTGAACGAATGTATTTTTGAGTCCGTATTCCTTGGAAATCTCTACGAATTTGAAAAGATGATCCAGTGAAGAGTGTACACCGCCGTTGCTGGTCAGTCCCATCAGGTGCAGTTTCTTGCCCGTCTTCTGAGCATAGCTGTAAGCTGAAACGATCTCCGGATTCTTCAATATTGAGCCATCTTTGCAAGCACGGTTAATCTTCACCAAGTCCTGATATACCACTCGGCCTGCGCCGATATTGAGGTGGCCCACCTCAGAGTTACCCATCTGACCGTCGGGCAGACCCACGTCTTCACCTGAAGCCTGCAACTGGGAATGAGCAGAAATTGCATACAAATAGTCCAGATAAGGAGTCGGTGTGTTATAGATAACATCGCCCTTACCATGTTTTCCGATTCCCCATCCATCGAGAATCATCAATAAAGCTTTCTTTGCCATAATTACATATAATAAAATGTTCGAACTTTCAAGGTGCAAAGATACTGCAAATATCGTGCAAAACGAAACAAAATCGAGATTTATTTGAGTATTGACAACAAAGAAAGTGCAGCCGATACCTTTCCGAGGACGAACAGAGACAGATACCATACTGCACTTCGCAGATTTGTTTGTTGGTACGGCAAAGGTACTAACAGTTTTCGATTTTTACAATAGCCTCCGTATCATTGACATTTAAGCGGATACGTACCATTTTGACTATCAACCATTTAGAGATATCGGTGTCACTACTATTGACACAGTGGTTGAGCCACCGATACAGAGCCATCCTCTTTTCCACCATAAAAGTTATAGGATATGTTTTGCGGATTCCATTTATCCTTCGGTGCAGGATTCTCGGCTGGATATCCGATGACGATTGTGTTCAGAGGTATCAGCGTATCAGGCATTTTCAGCAATTCCGCGACCTTCGCACTGCGGTCTTTCGAAGGATAAGTTCCTGTCCATACAGCGCCCAAGCCCAAAGCATGGGCAGCCAACAGAATGTTTTCAGTGGCAGCCGACGCATCCTGTACCCAGAATTCACGGCCTCCGCCCGCAAGGGCTTTGGTCATATCACCACACACCACAATGGCAAGCGGCGCCTTTTCAGCCATAGCGGCATTGGGCGTAATGTCGGCGATGGCTGCCAACATCTTTTTATCCGTCAGCACAATGAAGTGCCACGGCTGACGATTCACTGCCGACGGTGCTGCCATACCGGCACGCAACAGCGTCTCCACTTTGTCTTTTTCCACTGCCTTGTCCTGATACTCCCGTATGGATGTACGAGTCAGGATGTTGCTGATTACCGCGTCCTGCTTGTCTTTGCCGTTGGTCGTCACATCGTCACCGCCAAAGGCAGATATCGTGCCGAGCAGCATCATTGCCAACAACGAGATGGCATTGCATATCATTTGTCTTTTCATACTGTTTTGTTATTTAGTTGTATCGAATGCCGCAAAAATAAGAAAAAAAACATAACGAATAAAGTAAAAAATGATAAAACATCAAAACGCGAATAAAAAAGGATTCGTTTTTTTGACGAATCCTTCCTGTTAACCTAAAACATCTTTTTCAACTAACCTAATTGTATCTTTTGAGCTAAAATGCACAATGCAACTAAAACGATTACCAGCAGTGAATGTTTAAATGGATGTTTCATCTTTTATTTGTTATGGGACGAGGCAGAGCCGTCGGCCTTACTATTCTTCATTAAAAATTGATAATCGCCTGAACCCACGTTCACGCACGATTTGCCAGGGGCGATCGCCTTGAAATTAATGTCTTTGTCAGCCGAGATGGGCATCCCGAAATTACTGATGCTGTTGGCATCATCCTGCGGGAGGTATATCGAGGCACGCGTGTTGGCGGGTATGGAGACATGCAGCACATAATCGTCGCCCTCCAGTTTCCATTCGCTTCGGATGGTGCCGTGAGGGGATTCATAAGAAACGGACGCGCTCGTGAGGTCGCCCACAATCTGCGGGTCAATGATGATATCATCAAAAGCTACCGACGATTCCGACTGCCGGATGCCGCCGATGCCGCTGTAGAACCACTCCATGAGATGACCTAGCATGAAATGATTGTTGGACACCGACTTATATGCCTGCCATGATTCCGTGAGCGCGGTGGCTCCGTGAGCCAACTGCCAACCGTAGCCGGGCACGTCATATTTGCTGTTCATATCGTAGATGATGTCCGACCTGCCGTGGTCTGACAAGGTGTGCAACAGATAACTGAAGCCCACATCGCCAGCCGTCAACGCATTGTTGCGGCCACGGATATCCTCGATGAGGTTGCGCATGATTCTCGCCGTGTCCTGAGCATCCACCAAACCCACGCTCAAAGAGATGGCGTTGGCGGTCTGACTGTTACGGTCTATTTTTCCCGTGGTGCTGTCCATATATTTTTTGATGTACGCCTTGCGGATGTCTTCACCCAGACGTTGGTACATCTTCTCGTCATCCGTCTTTCCCAACAGGGCGGCTACTTTCTGCATGATGGTCACATCCTGATAATAGAGTGCCGTGGCGGTGACGCCTTTCGATGTGAGCTGAGAATATCCGGGACTGCCAGGACCGATGTCGAACCAGTCGCCCAACCCATATTCGATGATGCCATCCTGAGTTCTCGAACCCAGATAACTGACGTATTTTTGCATATCCGGATAATATGTCTCAAGGTCTTGTTTCTTGCCATACCACTTGTAAACGTTCCACGGGGCGATGATGAAAGAACTGCCCCATTCGGGCGAATCCTCGAACCCGCTGTTGAAGCGCACGTATTCAGGACAGATGGAAGGTATGCAACCGTCGGTACGTTGCGAAGCCTGCATGTCGCCGAATATCTTGGTGTAGAGACGCGACAGATTGTAACGGTAGAGCAACGAGTTCTGCATCAGATATGCCTCTTCCTGCCAACCGAGTTTCTCGCGGTGCGGACAGTCGGTGAGCACGCTCGCCACGTTGCTGCGTATCGCCCAGTCGATGATGTGGTGTATCTGGTTGAACATGGGTTTGGAACAGACAAACGAACCCGCCTCTGGCGCGGAATTGCATGTGTGCAGACCCACGATGAATTTGATTTCGGGCAGATGGTTCGGATTGCTCTCGCCCGATGGCACTGCGCCTTCCAACTGCACGTATCTGAACCCGTAATAGGAGAACTGGGGCTGCCAAACGGTTTCGCCGCCTTCCGCCCGTGTGCGATACGAGAAATAATAAGGCGAACCCGTGGCTTTTTGGTTTGCCGAGCTGTCGGCTTTCAGCAGTTCCGCTGGTCTGAAGACCACGGTGTCTCTGCCCTGCCAACTGATGTCGGCGCGGATGATGCCCGAGAAGTTTTGTCCCAAATCATACACCCAATATCCTTTTGCGTTTTTGAATTTCCTCACCACGGGCACGTCTGTCCTCACCGTCAGCGGCGTGGACTGTTGAGACCGCATCGTCGCCGTATTGCTCACAGCCACGGCACGGCTCCATCCTTTATCGTTGAATCCGCCTTCTTTCCAACCTTGTTGTTCGAGCATGGCATCATAATCCTCGCCGCCATAGATACTGGAATAGGTGATTGGACTAGCAGTCACCTTCCAACTGGTGTCGGAAACCACCTGCTGCTTCGTGCCGTCATCATATTCAATTTCAAGCAGCATCTTCATCTTCGGCACACCGTAAGAAGTGGTCAACTTGAAATACCGTTCGTTCGGCACATTATAGAAACCGTTGCCCAGCATCACGCCTAAAACGTTCATGCCTTTGTTCAGCAGACGGGTCACATCAAACGTGACGTACAACACCTGTTTGTCATAATTGGTCCACCCTGCATCCAGGAAGTGGTTGCCCACTTTTTCCCCGTTGATGAAGAAATCAAAATGGCCGAGACCCGACACATAAGCGAAAGCCCGTTTCACGGTTTTCTTCAAGGAAACCGTCTTGCGGAACTGGGGCAATTTATACATTCCGATTTTCTTGTCGCCGAGGATTTTCTTCGGATTTTCATATACATGGATGCCAGGCACGAGACGGCCGTCGGCATCTTCTTTTTGCATAGCTATCCACTGAGCGTTGTGCCAGTCGGCATCGGTCAGCAGTCCCATGGAGAATGTCTGCGGCTCGCTCCACGACGAGGGTGTGCCATTCTTGTCCCATATACGCACCTTCCAATAATACGTGGTTGCCGGCATCAGTCCTTTGCCCTGATAAGGCACCGATACAGATTGCTTTGCATTCACCTTTTCGCTGTTCCACACGTCGCCTTCATCACGGTTCAATTCCGCCATGCTCCCAGATACCAATATCTGATAAGCGGACTGGAGGAAATTGCTTTGTTCTGCATGAATTTTCCAGCCGAAGCACGGTTTCTGATTGTCCATGCCCAGCGGGTTTACTGCGTCGTCACAAGTCAGTCCGTATAGCGAAAAGCCTGAGGCGGCAGATGCAAATATCGGAAAGACCAATAAATACAAAAAAATGAGTTTCTCTTTCATGTTTTATAAATGGATTATTAATAGGGCAAAGATAAGACATATTTGTCTGACTCACGCGTAAAAATTGACAAAATCACTTTGATTTTTGATTTATTTACCCATCCCTCGTTTCCATTAGCCTTCGGCATCGGCTTCCACGCTATACGCTTCATCCACGAGGGCACCATCATGGCACCTTTACGCGCTGCCATGATCGCGCAGCACACACCACTCAGGCCACCGCCCACGATGGCGAGATCTGTCTTTATATGAACTTTAGGATTCTCTCTTTGTTTTTTCTTTTACGTTTATTAGCATGATTCCCTCTTATTTCGATTTATTTTTACACTCCGTTTTTATTCAAAAGGCAATACATTTCAAGTCAACTTCACTATACTTACAAAAGAAATTAAGTTAAAATCCGACTTGCAATTTTGTTCGGAAAAAGTTGCAAAATAGAAACGGAAAAGCGAGAAATAGCCTCCCTCAATGTCGGGAAATTGCTTTGATTTTGCGATTTGCATGCTCTGACACTGCAACTAACATGCTTTCGCACTGTCGGTAACGGCAAAACGGAGCACAAGTAACCATGAGTTGGAGGCTATTTTGATGCTTCTTGCAACTCCAAAAGCAATCAAACAGATGCCAGAAAATAGCCATACAATATTAACGCATTGGATATCAACGAGTTGAGAAATACGCTCAAATTTCGCATATTCTCAGCTAATTCTTTCTCATTTGAAAATATCGCAAGCATGAGAGGGATAAATTAACATTTCGGTCGATATCGACGATTTTTATGTGCAATATGCACATAACTCAACTCGGTTGTACTCTTACCTCTGTTGGGACATTTTATAGACTTGATCCCATGAGGATGCGCCCTTGCTGGACCAACAAAAAAAGTACCAAGAGGAGCTGATGCCTCTTGGTACTTTCTACTAAAATCACGTTATTAAAATCGCGCTACTAATATCGCGCTAGTAAAATCACGTTATTAAACTCGCGCAATAAGATTTCTCTTCTACGACATCACTTGGCGTAGCCCGGATTCACGGCCATTTTCATGGTTTATTATCTACCGATAGTTTTTCCCTAACGGGAAATATTATTTCCATACAACGGGAATGAGGCAATCTCAATATCGATTGCCTCATTCCTGAAATATTAGAATTGCCTCATTCCTGAGACATCAGAAATTTAAAACGTTCAGAGACTTGTCTACCAACATGCCGTTGGTCTGCAATTGGGCGAGTTTCAGCTTGCGCAATGCCTTGAAATGAACGACGAAAAGATCGGCGTCACCGTTCAGGGTGGGCTGGTCGCCAACGTTCACAAACGTGGGATAAAGCACCTTGGAACCATCCTTGTGCAGACGGTCGTTGGTCATGTTTTGCATACCCTTCACCGCAAGCGGTTCGATGGACACAAACTGCATATCGCGCTCCGAATAAGGAAGAATCAAATCGAGAGCGTTCACAGCCTTCAAACCCTTGCCGGAGACCGTGATTTTCACGTCCTCACCGGCATTATATTGCGACTTTTCGGGCGTGACTGCGATCTCGCCAGCCAACGTTGCATTATCCGCAACAGCTCCGCCATCAAGTCGGGTAGCCACCTCTGAAATGTCGGCGGCATCAATCAAACCGTTGTTGTTGATATCGCCCTTGCTGATATAGCCGTCGAAATCGGAATCGCCACGGCGTAGACCCGTGTAGTTGACGTACGACGTGAGGTCGTTGCTATCAATCTTGCCATCCTGGTTCACATCGCCAGGGATGAGCGTCTTGGTGCCAGGCACCTTGAACACATAGATTTCACGACCAGAAAGATAATTGCGCACTGCCTCGGTCACGGTGAGACGGATGTATCGAGCCTGCGGCTGACCCTCGAACTTCACCTCCTTGGCATCATCGTTAGCCTTCCATTCAAACGGTCCCACCTCGGTCCAGTTGGTGCCGTCGGTGCTGATGGCGACGCTGCCTTTGAGGAACGTGCCTGAGGAACCGCCTTCACGCGGCAGATAACGCATCTTGTCGAGCGTGCTGGTGCCGTGCAAATCCATGGTCAGAACAAACGGTTTGCCACTCTTGTCCATTTCAGCAAACCAGATATCGCCCTTGTCGGAGAAATCGAACAGGCGCGTCACCTCATGATCTTCGCTGCTCTTGGCATCCGTCTTGCCCGTGATGCCTTGGATGGCAAACTCCAACGGGTTGCTCTTGGTGGTTGCCGAGAACGACGTCCATGGCGAAACGCCCGACTTGTTCACTGCGCGCACCTTGAAATCATAAGCGGTCTCAGGCGCCAAATCATTGAACAACAGTTTGTTCTGTCGGATGGTGGAATAAATGATACCATCATGTTCTATCTCATAGAAATCGGCATTGGCAACGGGTTGCCACGTCGGGGTGAGCGTATAGGCTGTGGCATCGGCAGCTTTGACGGCTGCATCGGCAGGAGCAGAGAGAGCGCCGGTCTTGGATCTCGACTTGTCTGCGGCGGCAAACTGATAACCGTCGATGTGCAAAGTCACCTTGTTGCGGGTGATATCGGTGGAAGCCAACTTCACCAGCAACTGAGGATTCTTGGTGATATCCACTTTGGCGAAGTCGCTGCCAGGTGTGGCGAAACGGTTGAGTTGCGGAGCCTTGTCGTAGAAATACACGTTGCTGCCTGCCGCCAAATCATTCATCGTCTGCACTTCGCGCAGAGCTACGGGCGATTTTGCATTGCCGATGAAAGCACGGACGGTCTTGGGACGCGCGGTGAGATTGATGATGAACTCGGTGGATTTCATCTTCACCATCCCGTCGAAAGCGCCCACGGTGGGCTCCACCATGATATCGCAGCGACCCGAAGCCGAAAGCGACGACGTAATCATCGTGGTGGCGAAGGCATGGTTGAGATAAGCCTCGGTGGTACCGTCGTCATCATATTCGCAGAAAGAACTCTTGCCACTGGGGTAGACCTCGTAGGTGCGGGCGTCGCGATTGATTTGAGAAGGATTGTTGTTGGGATTGTTGAGCGGGATGATGGCCCCTGCCTTCACAAAGAGAGGCAGCTTCCAGATGGGCGCGGCGAAATTGTTAATCATCTGATTGCCGCCGTACACATCGCCGTTGAAATAGTCTATCCACGTGCCTTCGGGCAGATAGATGCCATTGCGCAGGTCGTTGCCGTCGGCATCCATCTCGGTGTCCTGATAAATCGGTGCCACCAAGAAGTTGGGACCATACATATATTGATATTGCGTGCCGCTGCCATGCGTGTAATCCGAAGGATAATCCAGAAACATCGCACGCATGAGCGGTTTACCTGTCAACGCCTCGTGAGAAAGCGAATAGGTGTAAGGCAACAGCATGGACTTGAATTTGAGGTAGCTGCGGTTGATGGAGGCAGCCGGTTCGCCCAAAATATGCGGATATTTGGGGTTGGAGCCCCAGCCGTCCATATTGAGCTGCATGGGCGTGAACGTCTTCCACTGGAAGTCGCGTACATTGACCGGGACGTTCTTGCCGCCGAAGATGCCGTCCATATCGGACGTGATGTTGCCCAATCCCGACAACCCCGCACCAATGTAGGTGGGAATATGGAAGCGGATATACTCCCATTTGCCGCCCGTCTGGTCGCCCGACCAGATTCCGGCATAACGCTGGGAGCCTGCCCAACCGTCGAGTGAGATGATGAACGGACGGGCATCGGAACCGTAATAAGGCATGATGTGCGCCACGTCGGCAATGCCGTTGAGACCGAAGGAATAGCCATCGCCGACCCATGCCACATCGGTCTTGAGCACACGCACACCAGCATCGCGCACCTCTTTCACGATATCGCGCTGCAAGAGGGCGCTCACACCATCCACAGGATGCAGATTAGACTGTGTCCAAAGTCCGATTTCCACACCGTTCTTGCGGGCATAATCGCCGAAACTTTTCAGATTGGCGATGTTGCCGTCGAGGGTTTCGGTCTGACCATAACCGGCACCATAGCCGTCGTTGGGCAGCACCCAACCGAGCGGCATGTCGTGGGCCTTGTAACGGTCGACCACGGCACGGGCGGAGAACTGATAATTGTTTTTCTCCCCGTTCAGGCTTTCCTTGATGCCGCCATTATCCTTCTGACTTTCGATGTAGCGCTTGCCGTCTTCGAAAAGAATGCCCTTGCCTGCCTCGGTGGTCTCTTTCCAGTAGTCGCGGTTATAGGCGTTGAGGTGTCCCTCATAGAAAGCGAACTTGGGCAGCAGCACAGGATTGCCCGTGAGCTGGTAATAATCGTTGAGCAGCGACACGGGTTCGGCATCCACCATGACAAACATATCCAGATAATTGGCATCATGAGTCAGCGTCACCACGCCCTTGGCAGTGGCACCGAAATCATAAAGTCCGGGGGCGAAGGTATAGCCCATCACCGCATATCCGGCTGTAGACCAATAGAAAGGGGCGGGAGAAGCCACGCCGCCATCGGTCCAACTGTTGGTATTCACAATTTCAATCTTATGTCCGCGATGCGAGAAACGGCCGTTCTGCACGCCGCCACCATAGAAATATTCGTCGGGCTGCTCACTGAGCGACACCGTGTATTTGCTGCGTTTGAAGCTGACGGGCTGCGATTCTGCCATCACCTGTCTGCCAGTGCGCAAATCGGTGACGCGCATGAGACCCTGACTGCGGCTGATATCCACGCGTATCGTGCCCGTAGACACCGACACATCCGCGTCCGTCGTGGTCACGCGCAACTTGTCGACATTCTTCCGAGGATTCTGAACGAGGATTTTTGCTGGCGGAGTGGACTCCGGTTCGCGCACGATGCCGCCTGCATTGTCTTGGAACATACGGAAAATGTTGTTGCTGTAGAAATCGAGGGTGAGGCATTTGCCGTCATTATAAACCACTTCCACCGTGGTGCCATTGAGTTGGCGGATGCCGGTCACGGCATCATTGGCGGGAACAGAAGCTGCCGACACCTGAAAAACAGGTATCAGCAGCATACTGAGAATATCCTT
>Ga0208695_1001186_pt1 | contig 22731 bp, 19 predicted proteins | sample AD_UKC111_MetaG_FD_184449 | JGI IMG/M metagenome (GOLD analysis project Ga0208695, IMG submission 184449) | Active sludge microbial communities of municipal wastewater-treating anaerobic digesters from Hong Kong - AD_UKC111_MetaG (SPAdes)... | ecosystem: Engineered > Bioreactor > Anaerobic >...
GCCTTGTATTCTTCTGTATACTGTCTTGTAACCCTCTTTACATTTCCTGACATGATTGACCTCCATTTTTCTTACTTTTAGCCTATTTGTTCTAAGTATTCATGTCAAGTATTATTATACAACATCAAGCAAAAAAGGAGTAATTACTGCAAAAGCCAAGTTTAAGAATATAAAAAGTCTTTTGAAAAATAATTCAATAAAATATATTGAAGAAGAAGTTGAGGCGGAAGTTAACAATGATATTGCGAGAGGAATAACCGGTTCAGAATCCATTTCCAACTTGCCTTATGAAGGTAGCGGACAAATTATCGGGATAGCCGATACGGGCTTGGATAAAGGGAATGAGGGTCTTGCCAACAATACCATTCATAGAGACTTTTTAGGCAGAATTGATAAAATCTTCGACCATACTGGAGAAAACGGAGCTGACGCTAATGGACATGGTACTCATACAGCAGGTTCAATTATTGGGGATGGTTCGATGTCCGATGGTCAAATAAAGGGAACAGCACCAAAAGCACATTTGGTTGTACAGGATGTAGCCGTAGGTTCCACGGTAAGATTTTCTTCCATAAGTGATTTGCTTCAGGAAGCATATGCATATGGTGCAAGAATTCATTCAAATTCATGGGGTTCTCCTGTTAAAGGTGCATACACTTCAAATAGCAACGAAGTTGACAATTTTATATGGAATAATCCGGATATGGTTGTTTTGTTTTCTGCCGGAAACAATGGAAGAAAAGACAGCCCTAATCTTGGCTCACCCGGATCAGCCAAAAATTGTATAACAGTTGGTGCATCTGAAAATTTCAGGCCATATATGCCCATCGATGATAATTTGTTGAATTCAGACAATCCAAGTGAAAGAGCTATTTTTTCAAGCTATGGATGTGCTGATGGCAGGATTAAACCTGATGTTGTTGCACCCGGTACAAATATAGCTTCAGCAAAGACCTCCCTTAGTGATACTGATAATCCATATCCCGGTAACCCATACTATCAGTATATGAGCGGTACATCAATGTCGACTCCGTTAACAGCAGGAAATGTTGCTGTTATCCGTGAATATATAGAGAAAAATTATGGTATAACAAGTCCTACGGCAGCTCTTGTCAAAGCATTTTTAATTAATGGAGCATTGACTGAAGGATATACTGCAGAACAGGGCTGGGGGAAAACTAGTATTTATGATTCACTTCTTGCAACTAAAATTATTGAAGACAATGCAACTTTAGCTACAGGTCAAACAGCTTCATATACCACAGAATGTAAAGTAACAAGCACAGATAAGCCGCTTAAGATAACACTTACATGGTCGGATTATCCTGGATCTGTGTCAGCTTCTAAGGCACTTGTTAACGATCTTAACCTGAAGGTTACGGCTCCTGATGGAACGGTTTATAATGGAAATGACTTTACAGCACCGTTTAATTCAGAAGTTGACAACAAAAACAATGTTGAAAACATAACAATCAGAAATCCCAAGGTGGGAACATATAAAATCGAAGTTATCGGATACAATGTGCCGAAGGGACCACAACCTTTTGCTTTGGTATACTCGGCAGATTTTTTCAGTACTCCCAAAAATTTGAGAGCTGATGCGACATACAACTCAATTAATGTAAGTTGGGATTCTGTACCGGGTGCTACAGGCTATGACCTTATGATAGACGGCACTAACATAATAAGCCTGACTAATACGACTTACACACATAACAATCTCGTATACAACACAAAACATACTTACAAGGTCAGGGCAAAAAACTCTTCCAAAACTGGCGACTGGAGTAATACATTAAGTATGTATACTGCTTTATATTCACCGGATGTTACTTCAAAGGCTTTAAATGACGAAGTTCAATTATCCTGGTATCCTATAAATAAGGCCACTTCCTATGATGTAATTTTGGATGGCGTTTTTATGGAAAATATTACTGATACAAGTTTTAGTTTAAGAACCACTGAGTCAAAGTCAGAGTATAACTTTAATATAAGGGCGAGGACAGATTTTAATTCCAGTTTATCCAACCCAGTAAGTGTTACAACACTTGATTGTGGAGTTTCATACAAAGCACAGATGAATGAAGCACGGGCATTCTTTAGTGCCGCTGCGGATCAAGATGGCAAAATCTACGTATTTGGAGGCAAAAAGGGTCCTTTCTATATAAAGACTGTTGAACAGTATGATCCGACAAGCAATTCTTGGGTAAACAAGGCCCCCATGTCATCTTCTAGAATAGAAACTACAGCTGTTCTCGGTGACAACGGTAAAATATATGTAATTGGCGGTTTTGACGGTTCGAATTGTTTAAGTACTGTTGAAGAATACGATCCTGCAACCGATACATGGACTTCAAAAGCATCAATGCCGACGGCCAGATGCAGAGCAGGTGCTGTAAATGTAAACGGAAAGATATATGTAATTGGTGGTTTTAATGGCAACTCTGCTGTTGATAAAGTTGAGATATATGATCCTTCTACAAATGAATGGTCAGAGGGAGCATCAATGCCTACAGCAAGAAGTAATTTTGGAATAAGTAAATTGAATAACAAGATTATTGTTCTTGGTGGAAAAAATGGCGAAAGTGTTTTGAAATCTTTTGAAGAATATGATCCAACACTTGACTCATGGACAATAAAGAAAAGCTTGAGCAATGCTGATTCTGATTTTACAGTATCTGAAATAAATGGAAAGTTATATTTTGCGGGAGGACAAGCATCAAATAAGGTTGTGGAATATGATGACACCATTGGGTTATACACTCAAAGAAGTGAGCTTCCATCAAAGTTAATAGGGCATACATCTGTTGTAATAAATGAAAAACTTTACATACTTGGAGGATACGGCGAAGGATCTTATTTATCAGATGTTACTATCTATAATCCTAAGGAAGGAATATGGAAAAAGAATACAGATATGAATCATTTAAGATCGTATTTCTCATCCACTGTACTGGACGGAAAAATATATGCAATTGGTGGTATAGGTGGTGTTAACCTTGGATTAGGTGGACTTGATAGTGTTGAATCCTATGATCCCGCCAATGATACTTGGACTTTAGAACCTAAAATGTCTGTTCCTAGAGTGGATGCATCTGCCGTATCATTAAATGGAAAGATATATGTAATGGGTGGTTTTGATGATTTACTGAGCAGATCTACTTTCTATGACAGTATGGAAGAATACGATCCTGCAACTAAAACGTGGTCTTTGAAAGCGAAAATGCCTGAAATGAGATGCAGTCATGAAGCGGTAGCTCTAAATGGATATATATATGTCATTGGAGGATCAAAAGTGGTATATAACTCAGCAACAGGTCAATACAAAATGGAAAGTACAGATAAGGTTTTAAGGTACGATCCATCTACTAATAAATGGAGTACTGCCGGTTCAATATCCATTCCAAGAAGAGATTTTGGAGCGGAAGTTGCAAATGGAAAAATATATATCATGGGCGGATATGATGCTTCGGATAAATTAACTACATCCATAGAAGAATATGACCCTTCAAAAGACACCTGGACAACCAAAAATCCAATGCCTGTGGCATCAGCACATTTTGGAACTGCAACTGCTAATGATAAAATTTATATTATTGGTGGTACAGGAAATAACAGATCTTTCAAAGAATATGACCCTGTCACTGAAACATGGACAGACAAAGGAGGATATCCTTTTGCCGGTGAAAGACACAAAGCAGAGATTGTTGACAACAGGATATATACTATGGGCGGACTATACTATAAAGACTTACCTTTAGCAATTGATTGCGTATATTCAACAGATGCTTTTGCAACAGAATTGAGTATCGGAAGTGGTATAATGGAACCTAAATCAGGAAAGAAAGTCATACCTGTCACAATATCTAATGTTCCTGCAGAAGGAATTTACAAAGTGAATGCTGTTGTGCAATATGATAAAAACAAGCTTTCAGTAACTAATGCAACAGCAGGAAGCATTATACCGAATGGATATGGTTTTACATATTCCGTTGACAGTTTAAAAGGTGAGGTAACATTGACATTTACAGGGGACAAGACATCGCAGAAGATTATAAATACAAATGGAGTGATGGCAAATATTGAGTTTGATGTTATTGATACTGTAAGTACAATTTCCAATACTCCTCTTACATTGGTGCAGAACAAATGCAAGCTTTATAAATCAGATTCCTATCAATATCAGTCCACAAAGCTAAATAACGGTTCAATAGACATATTCATATATGGAGATGTGGATGGGTCATCAACCGTAACAAAAGAGGACTATGATTTGGTAAAAGCAATAATTCTGAGTAACTCTAAAATTTTCCCTCATGAGTACGGTAGATTAGCGGCTGATGTAGACGGTAACGGACAAATTGATTCTATTGACATGATGTATATATTGCGATATGCAAACGGGACTATAACACAATTCCCAGTACAGATTTAAATAATACCTACTTTGGTCAAAAGTGATTATGCGGATGTTCAGAAAATGAACATCCGCATAACAAAATATTCATCAGTATAACAAAATATCAGTATAACAAAATATCTCAATATATCCCGATAGTCTTATTTTGCTTGAATCAAAGCCATACGAGCCTGTTCCCTTAAATTTGTTATATCATTGAATTCATCCGGGAAATCATTTTGTGTAAAATTCTTTAGAGCTTCATCAAAATAATGTATTGCAAGTTTTAAGTTTTCTTCTTTGTTTTCTATTTCCGAAAGAAAACAATATGCTTTTCCTATAATGGTTTGAGCATATAAATAATATTTCGGAAAATAGTCAAATGTTAAAATCTCAGAAGCTTTATTAGCGGCATTAATAATGTTTAAATAATTGAGTTTTTCAAGTAAAATAAAGAAATGCATTAATAAAACAAAGAAATGAATTAATAAAACAAAAAATAACAGATACCTTGCTAACTACTCTAATATCTGGTTGTGACACTTAAGCATTGCTTCACTATTGTCGCTACACCGTAGGATCCTTTTAAAAAGCGACTATAGTGAAGGCAAATGCGAGTTGCGCACAGCCAGGTGTCGTGTAACTGGCAAATCTCCACCGCGGCGCATCACCGAGGTATAAAGGCCAAGGAATCTGTTATTCTTTATCAATTTAAATTTAGTATAACAAAGACGATATTCAAATTCAACTTAATTTTCCAAGTATTTTAATAAAGTACTACATCATTTTATTTACATCCCTTATAAGATTATATGAATCTGTTATAATGCTCCTGTACCTTTCTTCATTAACACATTTGAGCCATGATGCCATACCCGATATCTCACTGATTGATTCGTAAGGTACTTTTCCCTCAGCTAAAGCCTTACGGGCATTATGTATTGCAGCTCTTAATGTTTTTACCCATTTCTTTCTTACTCCAAGCCGGTCATTGTTAACCACAATTCCAGTTATTGACTGGCAGTTGTTTTTCTTTAAGAACCTGGTCTTTTCAAAATTTAGCTTAAAGCCCTCATCTGAAATTATTTTGGTGACAAGACCGCAAAATTTACCAACATCTGTCATTGATGCTTCTTTTGTGCTAAAGCTTATATCATCTGCGTACCTTGTGTATATAAAACCGAATTTTGAAGCAAGGCCGTTGAGCCTTTTATCTAATGAACGGCAAAGTATATTGGTAATCATAGGACTTGCAGGTGAGCCTTGAGGAAGAATTCTTCCCGTCGTTGCAACAAATTTCCGTTTACCGTTTACTTCTATTTCCATACGTTCACAATATGTGCACAGCATTGCCAATAAAGATGCTATATAGCCTGAATAGCCAAAACCCATAAACATTCCTCTTACCCTTTGAAATGTAATGGTAGGAAAGAAGTCCTCTATATCCATATTTATCAATAAAGCAGGACTTTTCTCATGAATATTGGCACCTGTAACAACCGACCTTCCTTTAATAAAACCGTGGGCATTAGATGAAATAAATTTATAGCCGTCGCTTTGAGATGCAAATTTTTCTAGAATACCCTCTAATATTTTCTTTTGAACGCTTTTCAATACTTTTTTGGGTGCGGCTATATTACGGGTACCGCCATTTCTTTTTGGAATCTTGTAATGATGATAATGGTCAATTGTAACAACATCACGATGATATGCCAAAAATCTAAGTACCTTGTATTCAACTCCGAGAAAATCTGCCAGTTCCTTGTCGGAATTTATTATGGGTAGTCCACATGCTGTCAATCTGTCTTGATTTCCTGATTTATAATGGAGCATGGAGGAATAGCCGTTACCGATATAAACAATGTTATTTTCCTTATTTTTCTTCCATTCTAATAACTTCTGCTCCTTTAAAAGCTCCAACTGTTTTTTTCTCTGCTCTCGGCGTTCTTTGGATTCTTTCATAATCCGCAAGGCAATATCCTTACGTATTCTTTCCTCATCCCAGGAGCTATCATACTCCTTCTTAAGCTCTCTTAGTTTATAATCTATTTCGTTCTTTTCTTTGCATATTTTTACAATTTCATTGGCGATTTTTTTATACTCTGAAAAAAGACTTTGCCTCTTCTGATATTGTTCAGGAGTCTCGTTGAGCTGTCTTTCAAAAGGTGTGGGCAATCCTTTGGGCCAGAAACCATATTCAATCATTTTATGAATGGTGAACTCTTTCTTACCCATTTTTCCCACACTACTTCTATATTCTTCTATTTTTTTTATATCTCTATTATCCATCATAGCAGTATCTCCAAAATATCATTGATTTTATATTCACGGTCAGGTTCAAATTCCAATTGCATAAATTTGGATGTAGTTGAATAAAGTGCAAGAATATGGGAGCATGGCTCCGATATATTCCTTGAACCTCTATTAAACTCACTGCATTTACATTTTACTTTGGATATCTGACCGTCCTGATCAATAACCAATTCAGCGTTGCCATCCTTATATGAATTTGTGGCAATAAGTTCCATTTCATTGTTAACTTTGATGGTAAAATTAGCCATGCCTTCCCGTATATGCTCCTGTACTTTAATCTCCATAGGAGTGATTTCATACAACGATTTGTCTATGGGAACACTTAAAAGCTGACGAAACCTTACCACATCCATGACGGGGTCGAAATATCCTTCACCGCGTCTTAAGAGCATACCTATTCCGGCTTTATTTATTGTTTTTGAAACATTTAGTTTATTAGCAATACCGTCAATAGATAAAAATCTATGTTCTTTTAACAGTGAATAAACATCCTCGTAATTTCCATTACCGATAAAGCCACTTAATATATTAAATGCAGTTCCTTTCACCCAGTCATTGGAAGACCATGATGAAAAACCTATAGTCATTTTCATTGAACCCATATCACCGATTATGAATTGCGGCATTCCGAAACCTAACAGTCTTACGGTAAATGACTTTACATGGGGGATTATCTTTTCAATTACAAGCCATCGTCTTCGGCCCCATATTTTTTCTTCACGTTTCTTTTCTCCATGATAAACAGATTGAAGCTCCATAACTTTTCCAAATGGCTCAAATACAACTTTAACGGGCTTTTCCGGTTCAAGTATCCATTTCATGTATCTAGGGCTTTTATTTGCCTTGAATCTTCTTAAAAAAGAGCAAATGTCATACATGTCAACAGGTGTAACAGTAACATCCACACCACCAAGGCTTGCTGCTCCCGATACCTGATTAAAGCCCTTAATCCACGATTTGGGAAGCTCAATTTTTTTCTCTATATATTCAGGCATGACGTCTGTGTCAACTGTAAAGCCTTCAGGGTTTACAGACAGCTCTACGTTGTTGTATGTTCTAAACCGCTCCATTTCTCGTGCCAGTTTATCGGAAAAATCTATGTTTGTTGTGCCCAGTTGTGGCTGCTGCTTTAGCTCGAATTCATCCATGCTAACCGAAAGACAACCGTATGTCGATTCATCCAGTGAAAACGCTTCGAAGGACACCTGGTCAGGATGAACCGTTATAACAGGATCCAGCACATACCAAAGGTTTATATCTCGAGTTTTTATAAATTGCCAGAATTTCCTTTCCAGCTTGTAATAGTCACACCATACATCATATTTGTCAATTTCATTTTTCAATTGACTTTGAGCTTTTGTAAGCCCATCTAACTTTATATTGAGGCTTTCCTTATAATTTTGCAGGTCGTTTATTTTATTCTGCAAATCTGATTTTTTATCTGCCGACATATATTTTTCATGTGATGAAATTTGCCTTTCTATTTCCTCATTAAGCCAGGCGAAAAACTCAGTTCGTTCTTTCTTTTTCTGCCTGGTATCCGAAATAACGATTTGACGAAGCATGAGCATGGCATCTCTAAAAATAAGAGGGTTTTTTAGTGTGCCTACGAAGGATACTTTTTCCGCCCTTGAAAGATCGGGACTTAAGCCTAAAACTGTTTGGTCTCCATTCTGTATGCACATGGACGGACTTGCATATTGATAATTAACCTGCATGCACAGCACCTTCCTTTCTTATTTTAGCCAAAGCCACCAGTGCTCGCTCTGTATCAATAATTATGTTTGAGGCACCGATATTTAATAGGATTGATTCAATCTCACTGAGTTTATCGGGAAAGGCCTCAACAAACCGCGGCAAAGAATCATAAACGCGTTGTTTGCTTTTTGAATTCTTGTTTGGCAATAATAAAAGTGTTTTAACATAGTACATGAAAAGCTCCTTTGTTTCGTTTTTAAAGTTATCAATAGTGCTGTCTATTTTATTTGAAATGTATGCTTTTACTTCCGGAGAACTGTGTTCTAACATTTGAATTATGAACTCACCTGGTATCTGCTCTCCATAAATGCTGTCAAGCTGATTAAGGCCGAACTTATAAGCTCTCTCTACAGGAGAATCGATAATCATTGAGTGGAGCTTTTTCTGTTTTTCCTGAGGCAAGATGGAAAAAACATCTTTTGCCAACTCATTTGCATTAGGAACATCTGATTCCAAAAGAATGAGAACCGTAGAAGGCTTATCAAAAAGAGCTTCCTTAAACATAGTTAGAATATCTAAAAGTATGCTGATAATTCTTGAGGCAGAGGATTCCAAAACATCAAGTATTTGTGAATCTCTTGGTATACTTTTGCATTTAATGGCCTCAAGGATGGATATGATTCTTTTGTTTCGCGAAGAAGCAGCCCTTATAGGGATTGCTACTTCCTTTAGTATTTCATCAAGCTCTTCAAATGAATACGAAAAAATTACTTCTTCAAGGAAGGCACAATGCCATTCAGGAAGCTTTGGTACATCGAATAACGCATTAATTATGCTGTCAAATATTTGTTTCCTTAAGCTTAGGTCAGCTTTTCTTGCCTTGCCTGAATGTAAAATAAGAATATCGCTGATATTCTCAGGTATCTGAGCGGGATTTAAACCATTTTCATGGTTATGTACCATGCGGTTTAAGAAAACAATAAACTGCTCAACAGATAAATTTTGCATTCCCGTTGAGAACAGATCAGCCCAATCGGAAATGTTAGGCAGCATGATAAAATCTGCTGTAAATTCAGGGGTGAGCCTTCCTCCGAATCGTTCAAAATAATTAAGTGCTACGGATTTAAGTCTCTCGTCGGAATATTTTATCAATGATAAGAACAACTTCATATCAAACTGGGCTATGTTGTTAGTTTTTTGTACAAGAATATCCATAAACATGTTTGCAAGAGGATTATATGAAACAAGTGCCAGTTTTACAAGCTTGTCATAATCAATATTGGAAACAAACTCATTTAAATTTGGCGAATCCTTCAATATGAAGTAACAGGCTTTCACGACAGGATCAATCTTAGCATTTAATGCAATATCCGCTGCAGCATCTAAATGTCTGTCCCATATATCCTTGCGGTACTCATGTCGTCCCTCTAATCTCATAAAATGTTCTGTATTAAACCACTCGTAATAATCCCTCCAGTCCTGCCAGGTACGCATGTTTTGAGGAGGCTTTTCATTAAAATCATTGTATAGATAAAACTTTATAAACTTATTAAAAGTGAAACTTTCACCCTTTTCATTTACATAGTCAATATTTGTATAGCTTGTTAGGAGCACTTTTAGAGCTTCGATAAATTTATTTTCATCAGTATCGGCATATAAGTTAATGACACGTCTTATATATCGCTGAAAATATTCCAATGCTTTTTTATTGCGGTTGCCTTTAAAATAATATGTAAGACGCGGTGCATCAACAAAATAACCGATCTTTCCAATGACATCTGCAAGTCCTAATGCTTCCGCTTCCTGCAGTGTATTTTTAAAATCTATAATTTTTAAGCTTTTTCCGTCACAATAAGGACTTGTTTCAAAGTGTTCGGGATAATCTATGTACTGGCGTGTCTGCCAATCATAATACTGCTGTAGTGAATTTAAATACCTTTTTCTTGCATATTTTCTATATGTTGCACCATCAAGAACTTTATCTTGAGGTAAATCCTTTCCTTTGATTCGTATTAGCTTTAGATCCATTTTTGAAACGTTAATATTTATCCAGTGAATTTTTCCTTCCCTTAAAATAGGATCCATTGCTGTAATATATATATCTGCACAACGCTTTACACCCTTTGCATAGCCTACTTCAGCCCATGTTATGCTTGAAGAAGTTAAAGCTTTTGCCTCGTCCAGTAAAATTGGGTTTCTTGTTTTCGCAAGTTCAAGGAACAGCCCGGATATGGCTTCGGTGCTTGCCATATTAAATAAGAGCATATACACATCTTTTGGAGGATTGCTTTTTACAAGCTGGCTTAACATTTTCTTTCTTATATAGATGTTTTGATTTCCAAGCATACCGACAAAAAGGTTAAAATATTGGGAATAGCTTTCCGGAAGCTTTATAACCATATTTGGATTTTTAGCAATTTTAAATCCATGAAACTTTATATTCGAAAGCTCAATTTTCTCTACAATCTGTTCATAAGTGAGGCTTGTAAAATAGGGCAGCACAATCTTTTCATATGGAGATAAGTGGCTAAAATCCCATGAATTCATTTTTTTTATTGATTTAAAGGCAGGTAGATGTCCTTCTTTGCCCTTTAATATGAGATATCTGTCATACCTGACATCATCACAAAGCAGGTTTCCTTTTTTAAATTCATGCTTACCGTATAAAACAAGAAAAGAGGGATTCCGGTTTTCATCCCATCCCCAGAGCACAATGTGTCTTAATGGCTCACCCTTTCTATCCCATGTTTTTTTGAAGTTAACAGGTCCGGGAGTTGTAAAAGTAGCTTCATCGACATCTATCGGTGTGCCCGTTGTCGGTGACTCAACTTCCAATCCGTACAAATTGCAAATTTCAGCAAGCCCGTTGCTAAAACCGCTTCCAACGGCAGCAAACTTCCATTTGCCCTTATACTTATATATTTCAAAAGCTACAATCGCTCTTTCATTACTGAACATATCCTTATCTAAGTTGTATTGAAACAGAATATTATTGGTATCTGAGGAAAGTGCTTGAACATATGCCCAGTACAGTTGGCTTAAATTATCTATTTTTTTGTCATCATCATAAATGGAAAGGCTGAAGACTATTTTGGAAATCCTTTCAGGGATTTTTGCAAAATCAACTTTGACGGATTTTCCATCCTCTGCTAGAACAATTCCTCTATCAAATGTGCTTGGGTTATTATAAAATACAAAATCTTCATCAAATTGAACTTTTTCAGTGTTTCCCAGAGGAAATGCAGATACATCCAATGAGATGCTTGAATCTGCCCATCCAAATGCAAACGTTAGCATGGACGAATTTCCCATATAGTCTGCCAAATCGATTCTTTGTCCTTTTACAAGATAGGTGAACATAAAAATTCGCTCCCTCTACGGGCATTTCAAAAAATAAATTATGAAAGCATTTTATAATATCATCACATCGGATTATTGAAATGCCTCAATGTTGTTAATAGAAATTTACAAATATAATAATAACATGTTTCTAATGATTGGTGTATAAAAATTTTAAATTGTGTTTTGAAACTTGGATAAATTGAATATTAATTACTATTAATGTTTAATTTAAAGGGGTCAAACAATGATGTTTTATGTAGTTAAGGCAAAGAGGGTGCTTCCTGTTGTTCTAGCGATAGTTATTGTGTTTGCTGTTGCATTTATTATTCTAATGTCTAATTCCGAGGTTTTAGGAGTGTTCGGCACCGATAACGATTTACCCATATATTCAGTGGATTATCCGGATAAAGTTGTAGCGATAACATTTGACTGTGCTTGGGGTGCGGATGATATACCGCAAATTTTAAGCACATTGAAAAAAGAAGATGTGAAGGCAACTTTTTTTGTCCTTGGGCAATGGGCTCAAAAAAATCCTGAAATGATAAAAATGATGGCTATGGATGGGCATGATGTTGCCAATCATTCATATTCACACTTCAGGATGGGTGCTTTAAACAATGCCAAAATCAGAGAGGAAATTGATTTATGCGGAAGAAAAATAAATGAAATAACCGGAAATAAGGTTGACCTGTTTAGAGCACCATATGGCGATTACAGCAGTTCAGTAGTGAAAATAGCCAGAGAACTGGGATATTATACAATCCAGTGGGATGTTGAAACATTAAATATAAAAGTAAAACATACTCAATCCGCTTGTGCGGATATTTTTTTATTTATATAGACAATGTGAAGTTTTAGAAAATCCTTGAAACCTGCATGAATAGCGGATTTTTAGAAAAAATAAATTTTTTATATAATGGTAGAGTATTAATATAATATTTGGTTAAACCACAATTAATCAAGCAAACATCAAACCGTAGAAAATATTGCAGTAGTTGTTGGAAGGAACAAGAACGTAAATTGTGGAGAGAAAATAAAAGAAAACATAGAAATGTCCAAGTTTAGAAAATCCTTGAAACCTGCATGAATAGCGAATTTCAAAATAAATTAAAAAATTCTATATAATGAATAGATTATTAATCAAGCAAACATCAAACCGTAGAAAATATTGCAGTAGTTGCTGGAAGGAACATAGAAATGAATATCAAAAATTACTGATGCGTAAAATACGTAAATCTGTTAGCAATTAGAAAATCCTGCAAACCCGCATGAATAGTGGATTTTAAGAAAAAATTGAATTTTTTATATAATGAATAGATTATTAATCAAGCAAACATCAAACCGTAGAAAATATTGCAGTAGTTGTTGGAAGGATGTATTAAAACAACAATGGAGAGAAGCATCTTATAGGTATCGTCATAAATTAGAAAATCCTTGAGACCTGCATGAATAGCAGATTTTGAGATTTGTTACCCCATTTCTCTATTAATGGAAGAGAATAAATAAAGCATATAAAGATAAATATAGAAGTGCTACCGCTTTAGAAAATCCCGCAAACCTGCATAAATAGCAGATTTTGAGAAATTTTTTATTAAAATGTCTGCATTTTCTATATTATGAAATAACAAATAAATCAAGCAAACATCAAACCGTAGAAAATATTGCAGTAGTTGTTGGAAGGATAAAGATGCAGAACTAAATAAACAAAGATGTAAAAGATATTATCACAAAAAGAAACAAATTTCACATGGTTTAGAAAATCCTTGAAACCAGCATGAATAGCAGTAGAATCAACGATTTCAAAGATTTTTTCAATTTTTATTTATCAGATTGGAAATAAAGGAAGAAGTTTAGAAAATCCAGCAAACCTGCATGAATAGGGGATTATAAGAATTTTTTAAGTAAAAAATAACATTTTTCTATTCTATGGAATAGAATTATAAACAAATTTCACATGGTTTAGAAAATCCTGCAAACCTGCATGAATAGTGGATTGTAAGAAAAAATTGAATTTTTTATATAATGAATAGAATATAAATAATAACCGTAGAAAATATTGCAGTAGTTGCTGGAAGGATGTTAGATTACAACAGAATAGAGAAAAGGCATTACGATATTACCATAAACAAAAACTTTACCAATTAGAAAATCCCGCAAACCTGCATGAAATACAGTAAAATCAACAACTCTAGAGATTTTTTCAATTTTTATTTATCAGAATAGGGAGAATAAAATATTAATATAATATTTGACGTAACGCTTTAGAAAATCCTGCAAACCTGCATAAATAGCGGATTTTAAGATTTGCTACCCCATTTTGTTATTAATGGAAGAGAATAAATTAAGCATATAAAGATAAATATACTAGAAGTGCTACCGCTTTAGAAAATCTTGCAAACCTGCATAAATAGCGGATTTTGAGAAAAAATAATTTTTTTATATAATGGAAGAGAATAAATCAAACAAACATCAAACCGTAGAAAATATTGCAGTAGTTGTTGGAAGGATATAAATCGAGAACAAATAAGAAAAAGAGTACAAAAACATAGACAACGTAACGGTTTAGAAAATCCTGCAAACCAGCATGAATAGCGGATTATAGGCAATTTTTTTATAAAAAATAACATTTTTCTATTCTATGGAATAGAATATTAATATAATATTTGGTTAATCACCCACGCTAGGGTTTCAATACATTATCTGGAATTTTTATGATATTATACGTTCCTTTCGGAGAGGGTACTATAAAGTACCCTTTTATATTTATTTTTTTTTAATGCAAAAAATAAAAATAAAAAAACGGTATCAATCCCGCAAGGGTTGATATACATAGCAGCTATGCTATTAGAACAATATGCTCATAAGTGGTAGTTTTTGCCGTTTTTTGCGTGGAAGCAAGAAAAAAACGGAATTCTGAAATTTAGACGTACTCATATCTCTAGGGTAGGACATTTTGACCTACCCTGTATTATTTTTTTCGGTATCAACAGCTATATGCTGATGATATATAGACCAATGTTTGCTTTACACCACACCCATAAAATAAAGGAGGAATAACGAAACATGACACTTGAAAAGGAAACTTATTCAAAAGCAGAAGTTGAGCAAATGCTTTTAGAGTATGAAAGCAAAATTCAGGAACTTGAAAAGAATATTGCTGATTTTGAAACTGTGAAACAGCAATATTCTGAATTGCAGAAAGTCAATGTTGCAGTAGCAATAAAAAATGAAATGTTGAAGGCAGGGCTTGATGAGAGTTATTTTGACCTTGTAGAAGCCGAAGACATTAAAAAGGCACAGGAAAAAATTAACAAATTGGTTGAACTAAAGAAAAAGCAGGATATAGACAACAGCTACAGACCGTCAGACCACAAGCCAGATGACAGCTACTCTGTAGCAGAAAAAGAAAAAAATGTTGAAGGCATGATTTTTTCAAAGTTAAATAAAATTTTCGGAAAGGAGTAATTGAGAGATGATAATGACAAGTAATTTTACAGCACATGAAAATATTGACTTATCGAGGGAAATTGCACTTATAAGCCCTGTAGATACACCTTTTACTACACTGTTGATGAACAAGAAACTTGTAGAAACTGCTGGAAGTGTAACCATAAACTGGAGAGAAAAGACCCTTGATGATACAGCAGATATTTCCAAAACAGAAGGATTTACAGTTGATACATTTGTTTCCAGTGGTAGAGCCGAAAAATCAAACGTGATGGAGATATTCAGCAAGGCAGTACAGGTAAGCGGTTCAGCACAGGCAAGCACTATCACAGGCATAAATGACCTTTTTGCTTCTGAAATCAACGACAGATTAACCGAAATCAAGGTTAATATCGAAAAGAAAATGCTCGCGCCTGTAAATTTTGATGACGGTGGCAGAGTACCATTCATTAGAAGAATGAGGTCAATATTTGAACAGGTAGACCCTTCCAATATAGTTGATATTACTACAGCACCTACACAGGCAGATTTTAAAGCAGTCGTCAAGAGATTGTGGGATAATGGATTAGGTAGTAATGAATTCTATTGCTTTATAAATGCGGATTATAAGGAACTTGTCGACAGTTTTTACGCTAATCAGATAAATTACAATCAGCCAATGGATACTTATGGCTTTGTTGCAAACAAGGTTATTACAAATTATGGAATTGTAAACGTGGTACTTAACAGGCACATGCCCGTTGACAAGATATTGGTTGTAGACCCTAGTTATTTAAGATTGGTTTATTTGCGTAAACCTGCCTTTGAAATGCTTGCAAAAGATGGCGATAACTTGAAAGGTATGATTATTACTGAACTTTCACTGAAGGTGCTGAATAGCAAAGCGGTTGCGGTAGCACAGTTAGCACAATAATTCATCTTTAAATATCTGAAGGAGTTGGGTTTAGAGAGAAGGACTGCTTTAAGCGGTTCTTTTCTCTTTTATTTTTTTAAAAATGCAAAAAAAATAAAAAAATTGAAGGTGGAGGAAATGATGTTTGAGAAAAGAGAAGATTACATAATTTGGAGAAAAAGAAATAATGTTCGTCTTTGGGATGTATCTAAATATATAAATCTAAGCGAAAGCAGTATTTCCAGATGGGAAAATAACATGAGGGATTTACCGGAGTGGAAAGTTGAATTATATGATAGATTCATCAGGGAATACGAAAAGGGGAAGATTCATGCAAACTAAAAAAGAACTAACACCGCAACAAAAATTTGAAAAAATGATTGAGAAATGGAAAAAACAAGCCAATGATAAAGAAAACGATTTGAGAAAACGCAACAATAGGAAACGAAAGTAGGAGGTGTCGAAAGATGGGCTTTGTATAATATATCCCTTATTCACACTTGAATAAAAGGTGGAATAAGGGATTTTACTAAAGTAGAGTAAGTCCTATTTTTTAACGTCAATATGGCGACTCAAAAAAGTGAATAAGGGATAGAACAGACCTATCCCGATTATGAAGCAACAATATGATTTGATTTTAAGCAACGATATTGATAGTTTGTATAGTTGTATTATCATTGAGCAGACAAAAGGATATAAAATAAACTATTTTTATGATTTTAGAAATCTTTATCAATCTAAACAAACGCAGAATAAATATATAGGCATTGATATAGACCTTGTAGAAGGATATTGTATATCTAATCACGTTACAAGATTATCCGAGCAGGACAAATATAATCCAAAAGCATATAACCTAAATAATGATGTAACACAAGATAATTATACTAAAAAGTATTCAGGCAGTACAGCATTATACTTGCACAAATTATTGAATTGTCCATTACCTAAAACAGAAGAAGGTAAAATGATATTATTAGCAATTGACGCAGGATATAAAGGATTTTATAATCCTGATTTTCATGCAATACACAAGCATTATTTAGTTGATATTCTAGGATTTGAAGAATTATATTATATATGCCAAAAATACAGCATAGATGATTTTATAAGTATAATTATAAAATATAACCTAAATGGAAAGATTTGGTTTAATAATAGTGGACTTCAAACTAATATAAAACTAAAGGAATTATCGGAAGTTTTAGGACTTCCTTTTTTTATGCCTAGAATTAAGTTTACAAAAATAAAGGAATTTGAATATATAACAAAACCTATCTCTAATGAAAAGACCAAAGAGGAATTAGATTCAAAAATATTCTCTTTAGCATTAACAAGAAAAAATTATGTAAATTATTCTAAATTGAAGCAGGAGGATTGACCATGAAAAGCAATATCACTGTTTTTAATGCTGGACTTGCAAAAAAACTAATAAAATTGGGATATGTTGTAAAAGACATAAAGCCAAATAGGAACAATCCACAAAAAACAGTTTTCTTTTTTGAAGCAACAGAAGAAATAAAAAACATAATAAAAAACTACCAAGCCAAGAGAAGAGAAGCTAAAGGAGGAAATATAGATGAACACAAAAACATTTCTGGAAGCATTTCATCAGAACAATAAAATAAATTTTAGAGCATTAAAAGAAGGACAAAAACCTTTAAATCGTAATAATAGATACTATAATCAAACCACGAAGGATGAATTAAAACAATTAAATGAGCAGGGTTATGATATATATTTTGTAGTAAATAGCGGTGGAACTAAACAAGATGAAATAAATAAAATAAATGCTTTTTATATAGATTGTGATTGTGGCAGAGATGATAATAAAAAATATTGTGATTTAGAAACAGTAAATCAATATAAACAAAGAGTATTACAGAGGGTACAAGATTTTGGACTTGTACCTTCTTTTATTGTTGATACACGAAACGGATACCATATATATTGGTTAGTTGATAATGCAAAGGTAGAACAATTTGAAGAAGTACAAAAGAAATTGATACACTATTTTAACTCTGATGAAAGAGTATTTACAAGACAGTTTATAATGAGGTTGCCAGGATATTACTGGACTAAAGACATCAATAATCAATATCTATGCACAGTATACCAGTATAATGATATAAGGTATAATGCAGATGAATTTATACAACATTTGAATTCAAAAGTACCTGATTATATACCTGAAACAAAGAATATATCAACTAAAATAACAACATCAAAACAATTCAGTATTGATAACACTAATGAACATATAGATGCTATACGCAGATTAAATGTTGCTAGAATGAAAGAGTTACTTTGCAATAAATTTGATAAAAAAGTGCCTTCAAATGCAGATATATCAAGGGGTAGAGGCATGGGGGGTAAAAGTGGTGACAATAATAAAGATAATATATATCTTACTTATTGTAACCACTTTTACCCTACACCCTTCAAAGCTAGTAATAAAGCGGATTTGAAGCACTTTATCTACACAAAAATTAGCATAAATGATTTTTTAGATGTACCTGATGGAATGTTTAAATGTGTATTACATAATGACTCTAATCCTTCAGCACATATAATTACATTAAAAGATTGTACACAATTATATAAATGCTTTGGTTGTGGCTTTGTAGGAACAATAACAACATTAGTTGAAGCAATAGCAAGATGTAACAAAGTAGAAGCAGTAGAATTCATACAAAATGTGTATGATATTGAATTAGTTGAAACAGAAAACCAAAAGAGAATTAAAGAAATGCTAAAAGAAAATATAGAATATATAATGTCAAGCCAATTTGAACAGGAATATCCAGAAATTTATAAGATAATAAATAGATATATTCCAGAATTAGTATGTTTGCATGAAATAGCAATTCAAAATGTTACAGATGATGACTTAATACAGGATAATCAAGCAATATTTTTTACAAGTATAAGATATATTGCAAACTATTTAAAATATAGTAATCTTAAAAGAATATCAGACAGGGTTAATTTATTTACCTTTTTAGGTATGATAGAAAAATTAAGTAAAGAAAATATTCCAGAGAAATATTTACAGAAAGCAGAAGAATATAAAAAAGACAAATATATTACATCTTATTATAGTATTCCTTCTTATTGTTTTGACAAAATGCAAAATATTAACACTAAAGCCAAACTATACAAAGAAAAAAATATGACTATGACAGGATTTAGCAGGGAAATGCTTATTAGAAGTTTAAACCAAAATGAAGCTGATAAAGTATATGTACAGCAGAAAGACGAAAAACTATCTAAAGCAAGTCAACAATTCGCAGAAAAAGCGACAAAGATAATATTTCAACTGATACAGGCACAAGGGTATTGCACAGAAGAACAGATTATAAGGCAAATAAGAGGGAAAAAAGAAGAAAAGAAAATAAAATTAAAAAGATGTTTACAGGAAATACTTGAAAGTTACAACCTAAAACGTGTTAGAGCAAATAAAAAACTAAAAGAACAATATGGGATAACCACAAAAGGTTATCCTTTTTTAATTATCAAAAATAATTAAAGAGGGTGCATTTATAATGTCTAAAGATTTAGAAACTATCAATCAGAGTTTAGATGATATTTACCAAAAATTGTTAGAATTATGTAAAATGATGGGCATAGACATTAAAGAGTTAGAAAAGAAGGTAGATGAACGATATGCAAAAACAGTGTAATCAAATTATAGAACAATTAAAGCAGGAGATACATAAAAGGCAAGAAAAACTTTCACAAAATGCAAGGAGGAATAAAGTATGGCTAGGCAAGTATCATTGTTGAATCAAGCATTGAAACAATATTGGAAAAATACGACCACCTATCCAAAATATGCGTACTTTATGTGGAGAAACAAACTTGCAAATTCAAATAGAAATTTTGCTGATTTTACAGAGCAAGATATAATTGAAAAATATTGTAAAGGCAGTTTAAAAAAATATGGCAACCTGAAGCAGTGGGAAAATACCGAAGAATATGCAGAACTAATGAATTTGTTGTTGTTAGAAAGAAGTAATAAGGATTTTGTTGATATATATAACGTCATATCCGAAAAAGCTAAACAAGGCGACGATAAAGCGGTTAAAACATTTCTAGCACTTCAAAACGAATTAAAAAAATCCATAAAAGCCAAAAAATCAAATAAAGCAGAGCAGGAAGAAATAGAAGAAGATGATTTAGTTTTAGAATAGTATGTACGCTTTATTTTTATTTTTAAGACGTTTTTTATTGGCAGGTAATATAAAATCATTACCTGCTTTTATTATGCCTTTAAAACTAATTTTAAGCAAAAATAGGACTATATAACAAAGAAGGTGATACAGTGCCAAAATTGACAACGCAAGAGAAATTAAGAAGAATTAACGCTAATCCTGCTTTGTGGCTAAAGAATTTCGTAAAGATAGATTATAACGGTCAACTAGTACCATTCGTATTAACACCAGAACAGCAACATTTTGTGGATAATATGGATAGATATAACATTATATTGAAACCACGTCAAATAGGTTTTAGCACATTATTATTAGGGTTGATTTTATATTATTGTTTTCAATTTGAAAACTACAATGTACTATTGCTAGCACATACAGAAGATACAACACAGTATCTATTCACACGCTTAAAGTTAATGTACGAGTCAATTCCAGAAAAATACAGAATTGGATTTAGAAAAAATAATGAAATGGAACTATTCCTTGAGAATAATTCTCGTATAGCAATTAGGACAGCATCAGCGAGTAAAGGACAAGGGATAGGCAGAGGGTATTCCCTAAATTTAATTCATTTATCGGAATTTGCATATTATGATGAAAAAATACAAGATGTGATACTATCCTCAATCGAAAATTCTCTTGTAAAAAACGAAAATTCCAGAATATTTATTGAAAGCACAGCAAAAGGTTTAAATCATTTTTATGACCTTTTTAAGGACTCAATGGCAGGTAATTCACGATATAAACCATTCTTTTACAATTGGTTTTGTGAGAGCATGAAAAAACAATATCAATTTGAATATGAACTTGCAAAACAATGGTACAAAAAAGGCATAATAAAACATTTGACAGATGATGAGATGGATGAAACCGAGAAAAAACTATACGCATTGGGGGCAAGTAAAGTGCAACTAATGTGGAGAAGATGGAAACTAACCAACATATCAGAGGAAAAATTCAAGGAAGATTTTCCTTCTACATGGCAAGAAGCATTTGTAAGTACACAGGAAAGTGTATTTGACCAAAAACAAATTAGTGATAGATTATTATTTATTCCAGAAGCATTAAAAGCAAATGAAATAAATGACCTGCCAGATGTATTATACCCTTACCTGAATAAAAGTTTATTTATATATAAATTACCAAAACCAAAGGAAATGTATTTTGCTGGTGTAGATACTGCTTCAGGATTATCAAAAGATGGAGACCTTTCCGCTATGAGTATATTAGATTCCTCAGGGGAACAGGTTGCAGTATTTTATCAAAGCGGAATACCTGTTTATAAATTTGCTCATATAGTCAATGAATTAGGTACTTACTTTAATTATGCTTGTATTATGGCAGAAAGAAATTCATATGGTTTAGACCTAATTAATAGGTTAAAACGTGAAATAGGATACCTTAACCTGAACAAAACTAAAAAGTGGGATAAGACCACAGGTAGGAAAACATTGGAAATAGGGTGGAATACCGATAATGTTTCAAAATCAAAGCTAATTCAGGATTTCAAGGAAGCATTTGAAGAAGGAATTATATTAATCAATGACAGAGAAACATTACAAGAAATGCAAATTTATATGGAGAAAAATGGCAAGCTAGGTAATGTTAGAGGAAAAAATAACTTTGATGATTTGGTTATAGCAACAGCATTAGCAGTACAGAGTTTAAAATTAGGCAGGTATTATGTATAGACAATCAAGGGGGTTTCTATGTGATAGTGCCAAAAAGCAAAATAAAAAAAGAAGAATTAATATATCCGATTAAGTTTTATCTAAAAAACAAGGTGTTTTCAAAAGAATTAGTAGTCCATGTTGATGAAAACCAATGTATGAACTTTATGGATTGGCTTAATCGTAACAAATACGCAGAAAATATACAATCATGGGAATTTTTTGTATTTGATGATATTAAAACTAAAGAAAATATAGTAATTATGCGGAATGAGATTCAAGCATTTAAGATGCCGAGAGTGCAAGAAATTGACGCAGATAATTATAAAATTGAATTGAAAGTAGGAGGTTTTTAGAGTATGACATTAAGAGAATATATTAAAAAATACTATGATAATTCGCCAGTATGGTTTCAAGATGAAGTTATAAAACAATGGCATTTTGAAAGAGTACAAAATATACTTGACCTAAAAGAATATCTTTCAGGTAAGCACGCTATTTTAAATAGACCGAATGAACAGTATAACGGAAAACCGTACAAGACAAGAAAAATAGTATTACAGTTGGCAAAAACATTATTAAATTTTGAAACATCGTTCCTTCTAAAAAATCCTGTAACATTAACATCATGTCGCTGCTCGGTCTGTTTGACCGGTCTTTGCCCAAATTTTGTGTCCGTATATTTTGCTCATTAACCCTGTCCGGATACTTCGCCGAACAGGGTAATTAATTACCAATTAAATTCATCTTCAATTA
>Ga0208695_1001188_pt1 | contig 22719 bp, 21 predicted proteins | sample AD_UKC111_MetaG_FD_184449 | JGI IMG/M metagenome (GOLD analysis project Ga0208695, IMG submission 184449) | Active sludge microbial communities of municipal wastewater-treating anaerobic digesters from Hong Kong - AD_UKC111_MetaG (SPAdes)... | ecosystem: Engineered > Bioreactor > Anaerobic >...
AGCAGATATTGTTGGTGCATCACGTACGGTTTGAAGACGGGAGCTGCGGGTTTTCTTCTCATTCCTCCATTGAATCATGGTTCTTTAAAAAAGGGAAGGGCTGCCCGTTTACTTTTTGGACAGCCCCTTATTATCCGTCACCGGGCAACAGAATGGCTACGCCCTGGCTGCACCAATTGAATGCCTGTGCCCCGGCGCAAACTGCACCAGGTCCCACAGGTTCCCGTACAAATCCTCAAACACGGCCACGGTGCCGTAGTCTTCCACTTTGGGCGGGCGGACAAAATGGATGCCCAGCGCGGTCATCTCATTGTAGTCGCGCCAGAAGTCGTCAGTGGCCAGGAACAGGAACACCCGCCCGCCGGCCTGGTTGCCGATGAACGCCTCCTGCTCTGGCTTGGACGCGCGCGCCAGCAGCAGGTCGGTGCCGGTTGAACCCGGCGGCGCCACCACCACCCAGCGCTTGTCCTGCGCGGGCTGATAGGTATCCTCCACCAGGGTGAAGTGCAGCTTTTGGGTGTAGAAGGCGATGGCTTCGTCATAATCCCGGACGACCAGGGCAATGTACGCAATGGATTGTTTCATACGGCTCTCCATTTACTTATCGTCTATTACCAGCGGCTGACGGGTCCCGGCTTTTCATATAATCGGTTGGCTTCATCGCTGTAAGGGTTGCCGCCCCGCAACCTACCGTTCAACGGCCAATCCATGGTGGGTTGCGGGTCAACAAAGGCGAATTTTTCGTTGCGCCTGTTCGGCCCCTCCACCCACCCTGTTGACTGTCGTTGCGATTTTGCCGTGAAAGAGGTCCGGCGCAAGCGCTACGAAGCCTTCAGCCGCCAGACGGTGGCAAAAACCCTTAAAGAAATCGTTCAGACCCCACCAGGCATGCAGCACCAGCAAACCCGAATCCTGCCCGGAACGCGGCAGGACGAGATATTGATAAATGATCAGACAGCTTATCCTCCATCCATCTGCCAGTCAACCTCCGCGGTGATGGGGTAATGATCCGAAGGGTACAGGCTGCCCTCGTGGATGCAGTCGACCGCGGCGGAGTTCACGCCGAAGTGCCGCGAAACCAGCAGCCAGTCGATCGGCGAAAGCTCCGCGGGGTTGCCGTAGCCGTGAAAGGTGGGCTCGTCGGGCGCGCCGGGGTTGGCCAGGCGGTGCGCGTCGCGCAGCAGGCCGTCCGCGGTCAGTTCGCGGTAGGCGGCCGAGTTCTTGTCGGCGTTGAAGTCGCCGGTGACGATCAGCGCGCGGTGGCGAGCGGTTTCTTCGGCCCAGGCGCGCAGTTGCTGCGCCGCGCCCTGGATGGCCTGCGGCATGTAGTCAAAGTGCGTGTTCAGGAAAGTCAGCGGCCGGCCCGAGCCGCGGTGGCGCAGTTCGACCCAGACCGCGGTGCGGGCAAAAACCGCGTCCCAGCTTTTGCTGCCAGCCTTGCGCGGCGTTTCGCTCAGCCAGAAGCGCCCGGTCTGGACGATCTGGAAGGCGGCCTTGCGGACAAGGAGGGGCGCCATCTCCACATCGGTCACCCCGCAGCCGCCGCGCCGCACGCCGTAAAACTGGTATTCGGGCAAATTGGCCTTGAGGTACTCGGCCTGGGCATCGTCGCGGCACTCCTGCACGCCCAGCAGGTCCGGCGAAAAGGCGCGGATGCGCGCCAGCACGCGATCTTTGCGCTGGTTCCAGGCGTTGTCACCGTCGTCGCAGTTGCCGCAGCGAATGTTGAAGCTCATGATGCGTATCATGTGTGTATTATCCCATGAAACCGGCGCGAGCGTTGCGGTGGATTTTAAAGCAAAGGAGCGGCGTCAAAGCGCCGCTCCGCGGGAGGGGAGATGCAGTATTACTTAACCGGCTTTGATGATTTGCCTGGCGCCCACCACTTTGCGGGTGCCGTTGCTGGTTTCCACCACGTAAGTGACCTTGCCGAGGATTTCGCGCACGTCGATGATCTTGCCGGTGGTGTCGTGGGTCTCGCCCGACATGGTCTTTTCCATCATAATGACTTCATCGCCGATCGCGAATTCGCCCAGGGAGGTTTGCGTTTCCATTTTCAATTGCTCCTATCGTTTGTTCTGGTGCGGCTTGCCTGCCGTTCATTCATGCAGTATTATATACCGTCTGGACGGTATAAATATACCACAGAATCCCAATAAAGCAATGGTTTTTGTCCCAAAGCGCATTTCACACCCCGGTTCATCCCGTCCAGACGGCGAGAATCAAGGTACAATTTCACTCAAGGAACGCACGTATGCCAAAATCCGGAGAGAAAACCCGCGCCGCCCTGCTCGACGCCGCCAGCCGCATTGTTCAACAGCGCGGCGTGGAACACCTGACCCTCGAGCTGACCGCACAGGAAGCCGGCATCAGCAAGGGCGGCCTGCTGTATCACTTCCCCAGCAAGGAAGCGCTGATCAAGGGCATGATCCAGTCTTACCTGGAGCGCTTCACGGCCGATTTCAATGCCGCGGCGCAGCCGGATGCCCCCGCTGCCGGCCGTTGGACGCGCGCTTACCTGCAAACCACCTACGAAGATAACCAGCGCAAGCCGCGCATGAGTTCCGGGCTGCTGGCGGCGGTGGCCACCGACCCGGCGCTGCTTTTACCCATGCAGCAGACCTTCGCCGAATGGGTGAAGCTGCTGGAGCAAGACGGCATCGACCCCACCACGGCGCAAATCGTGCGCCTGGCAGTGGACGGGCTGTGGATGGTGGAATTATTCGGCCTGGCCCCGCCCGACGCCAAAACGCGCGAAAATGTGCTGCGCGGGCTGCAGGCGTTGATCGATGATGCCCAACCCGTCAAAAAATAGCGCTACTCTTTTTTTCCAAAGTACTGAAAGAACAGCTCTTTTGAGAGCCGCGCGCCCTCTTCCGAAAGCAGCATGGTGGGCGACTTGGACTGCGGGTCGCTGATGTAGCCTTTTTTGTGCAGGCGGTTGAGCGTGGCCGCGTCCAGGCCCTTCCACGCGCGCGTGCCGTACCTGTCGGTGCTGCTGGTCAGGTAAAGCAGCGCCAGCATCATCTCATCGACTTTATCCTGGTCAAATTCCATCGCGGTTGCTCGCTTCCCGTGTGGCAAATCCGGGTTGCCGCGCCGCCATTTTGCAAACTGAACATTGACTTATCTCGTACAGGTTTATATTATAGTATTAGACGGCTTGACTGAAAAACCAGCCTCTTTCCTCAAAAACACACACCCGGGCCGCCGCTGACGGCCCGCATAATCACCCCCCAATACGCTCCCTGGCTTTCCAGCCAGACCGCTCAAAGTGGCCGGCGCAGCTTTTCGCATTAAGGCAGCTCGCCTTCCGCTAGCAGCGCATCCGCGCTCGCCAGGCGGTAGTGCAGCGCCGCCCCGGCAGGCAGCGCGGCGCGCGCGATCGTGACCAGGTGATAGGGATGGGTTGCGGCATCTACCCGCGGGAAATTGGGGTCATCTTCGTTCAACACCACCGAGATGGTCAGGCCGCTGTCGTCAGTCTGCAGTTTTTCGACAGTGATGGAGCAGCCGCCGGAAGGACGCACCCCCCAAAACACAGCCAGCACCATGTTTTCCGCAAAGTCGACATCCTTCAGCACGGCCAGGTGGTCGCGGGTGATGAGCCCGGCCAGGGCATCCAGATCTTCTGCAGCGGCCGCCAGGCGCACCGCAGGTTCGGACTGGGTGGAATGGAGCAGGTAGCCTTGTGCAATGGGCTGAAAGGTCAAACTGCCGCTGGGAGCAACCGATGTGGGTGTGCCGCTGGACCCCGGCAGGGTTGGCATGGCAGCCGGCGCACCGCTGCAGCCAGACAGCACCCGGGCCAGCAGCACCAGTGAGCATACAGCCAGGAGGTGAACGGGGAATGAACGTGATCTTTTCATTTGGCTTGCCTTTCAATACGCGCCAAATTGTGGAATGCCGGTTTCTCAACATCCAAGCAGGCGCTTGAGAAAGCCTCATCGATTAAACGCTGCGGCGCCTCCGCTGGTTCCATGCTGCCCGCTTTCTCTGAGCAGTACAAAGGTCTGTTGATCTGGTAAGAAAGGAGCGTATGCTGCCGGCCGCATCGCCGTCTACAGTATACAAACGAATGCCATGAACCGCATCTTCAAATCCAAATTCCTTCTATTACTGGTGGGTTTGGGGCTGGTGATCTGCATGGGGGTGGCATCGGTATCCAGCGTTTCGGCGGGCAGCCCGGCGCAATCTCCGCAGCCGACTTCGCGCCCGCCGGAAGAAAGCCCGGCACCTGCCGTCGCCGCCGCTGCCCCGGCATTGGATGCCGCGGCGCAGACGGTCGTCGAGGAAATGGCGCGCAGGGCGGGCATCCCGGCAGAGCGCATGCTGGTTGGCTATTCGGAAGAATGGAAGCTGCCGCTCACCGGCGTTTCCTTCACCTACGTTAAGGCCGTCGATACGGCCACCGGCCAAAGTTTCGCGCTCGGCCTGGCCGCCAACGGCAAGTTTGTAGATCCCGAGGCACTGCGCGCCGCGGAACGGGCCGCGGAAACCGCCGCCTTTGGCAAACTGCACCCCGCGCTTGCTGCCCACCTGCGGGGATTGGCCGCGGACGACCGCGTGCAGGTCAGCATCTGGCTGAGCCTGGGCGGGCGCGAAGCCTGGCTGCCGCGGCCCGCGCTGGAAGAGGCGCGCGCCATGAGCGCCGAGGAGTTGACCCGGTACAAAGCCAACAATCGGGCCTACGCGGCGCAGGTGCTGGGCGAAGTGGAAGCCCCGCTGCTGAAGTTTCTGCCCGCTGTCGGCGGGCGGCTGATCAGCGCGGCCGACAGCGCCCCGATCGTCTTTGCCGAACTGCCGGCAAGCGCCGTCCAGCAGGTGGCCGGCCTGCCCTATGTGCAGGTGATCGACCTGCTGGTGGAGGGCGGCCCGGAGGATGACGGCAGCAGCGAAAAGGGCGGCGGCCCGGAGATGGCCACCGCACGCCCGGCCAGCAAGGCCAACATCGTTGAGGCGCGCGGCATTACCGGCGCCGGCGTGGGCGCGACGGTGGTAGAGGGTGACAGCATCGAGTTTGCCAATCCCTACATCGCCGACGGCACCTGCGGCCCCACCTCCACATGTCCAAACCGGGCCGAGCATGCCACGGCTGTGGGCGGCATCTTGGCCAGCACGCACAGCACAGCCCGCGGCACCGCGCCCGGCATTGGCAGCCCGCTGCTGAGTGCCAACGGCGGCGGTTGGAACCTGGCCGAAATGCAAACCGCCACCTCCTGGGCGCTGGGGCAGGGCAGCAAACTCTTCAACAACAGCTACTACCTCGAGATCGACGGTGTGATGCACAACTCGGACCGCTGGATGGACTACCTGGTGCGCAACTCATGGGTGCTGGAGGTTAAGTCGGCAGGCAACCGCGGCGAGGGTGAAGGTAACATCACCAGCCCCGGCCTGGGCTACAACACGCTGACCGTCGGCGCCGCCGAAGACAAGGATACCCTCACCTGGGATGACGACACCATGGCCGAGATCTCCAGCTACGTCGAGCCGTCCGGGCGTGAAAAGCCCGAGGTGACCGCCATCGGCTGCGGCGAGTGGGTGACCGGCGTGGGCGGCGTGCCGGGCATCATCATCACCGGCATGGTCAGCCCGTGGATCTATGACCAGGGCTGCGGCACCAGCTACGCCGCGCCGATCGTCACCGGCGGCGGCGCGCTGCTCATTCAACGCGCATCCAGCCTGGATTCCTGGCCCGAAGCCCAGAAAGCCATCCTCATCGCCAGCGCGCTGCACAACATCGAGGGTGACGCGCGCCAGAGCGAGTACGACGGCGCCGGCGCGGTGGACCTGGCGGCCGCCGATGCAATTGCGGCCAACGGCTGGTTTAGTGGACTGTACGTTACTCCGGGCATGTTCGATGCCGACGGCAATTACACCGCCTACATCATCCACCTGTATGCTGGCGAGCGCGTGCGCGTGGCCCTGGCATACGACGGCAACCCGTCAGCCGATTACACCAGCGAGGTACTGGAAGGCGACCTGGACCTGGATCTGCTGAATGCTTCGGCAACCGTCGTCGCGTTTTCAGCGGGGGTCGATAGCTGGGAAATCATCGATTACACCGTGCCCACCGAGGGCGACTATACCGTGCGCATCCGCAACTACGGTGGCAGCCTGTCGGGGTCCGAGTGGACCTACGCCGGTTTCGCCATCTGGCCGGGGCACTATGTGCTGCAGGCCTACACACCCCAGACGCGCGACAAACCCTCCGGCGCCTATAACCGCGATTCAGGCGACGACTACCGCCTGACGCGAGGCAGCTTCTGGAACGCGGTCGGCATCCGCTCGCCCACCACCGGCGACTACGATATCTTCCTGTTCAACAACTCGGTGTACGGCGACCCGGCTGATCATGCAGTTTTGGAAGATTCGACAACCACCTCTTTGGTGGATTTCACCGTCATCGACGGCAACCACGCACCGTCTGGAGATTACTACGCCACGGTATCCACCTTCAGCGGCACGGGCAATTACACCATCGAGCATGCCACCCACACCACCGATGTGCTCACCGGCACTTACGGCCCCTACACCATGACTGCTTCGCAAGTGCTGCGCGTGTGGGATACCTATCTGGACGCCGGGGCGCGCAAGTACTACGCGCTGCGCCCGACCGCCGGCAACGCAAACCTGGGCATGTCGCTGTTTGACAGCGACCCAGCCACGTCCACCACATGGTACCAGGGCCGCAGCCAATCTGTGGCTTACGCAGATTATACCGGCGCGGGCGAAGCCGAACTGATGAACTACCAAACCGACACGGCCGACTGGCACGGACTGGTGGTGTGGAACAGCGCCGCGACTGCCACGACCACCTTCTACCTGTATGCCGACACGGACGCGCCCACGGGAACGATCGCAATAAACAGCGGGGCTGCGGCGGTCAACACCACTACGGTCACGCTCAACCTTTCGGCAGCAGACGCACAGACTGGCGTCACTCAGATGCGCTTCTCCAACGACGGCGCTGCCTGGAGCAGTTGGGTGCCGTACGCTGCAACGTACCCCTGGACGCTGACCGCCGGTGACGGCACCAAGACGGTGTACGCGCAGTTCATGAACAACGTCGAGCTGACCTCGACATCGGTCTCCGACACCATCCTCCTGGATACCACCGCGCCTTCTGGCACCATCAGCATCAACAGCGGCGCGGCCTACACCAACAACCTCACCGTCATGCTCACGCTTTCTGCCAGCGACGCGCTCTCGGGCGTGGCGCAGATGCAGTTCTCCAACAACGGCTCCACCTTTAGCGCGCCGGTCGCCTACGCCACCAGCTACGCCTGGACGCTGAGCGGCGCCGACGGCACCAAAACGGTTTACGTGCGCTACATCGACGCTGCGGGCAACACCTCGGCCTCCTTCAGCGACACCATCATCCTGGACATCACCGCGCCCACCGGCACGATCGTCATCAACAGCGGCATGGACTACACCGCCTCCACCACCGTCACGCTGACGCTCTCGGCCAGCGACGCCCTCTCAGGCGTGTCGCAGATGCGCTTCTCCAATGACGGCGCCACCTGGGGAACTTGGAGGGCTTATGCCACCAGCGCAGCCTGGACGCTCTCGGCGGGCGACGGCACAAAGACGGTTTATGTGCAATACCGCGACATCGCCGGCAATGACTCTGGATCGTTCACCGACACCATCATCCTGGATACCACCGCGCCGACCGGTTCGGTCAGCATCAACGCCGGCGCGGCCTACACCGGCAGCACCGCCGTCACCCTGACGCTCTCAGCCGCAGATGCCAGCTCGGGCGTGGTGCAGATGCGCTTCTCCAACGACGGCACCGCCTGGACCAGTTGGGAAGCCTACGCCACCACGCGCGCCTGGACGCTGACCGGCGGAGACGGCACCAAGACCGTGTACGCGCAGTTCCGCGACGCGCTCTACAACGCTTCCGGCTCGTTCACCGATACAATCGTCCTCGACACCACCGCGCCGACTGGCACGGTCAGCATCAACGCCGGCGCGGCCTACACCAACAGCACCGCCGTCACCCTGGCGCTCTCAGCCGCAGACGCCGGCTCGGGCGTGGCGCAAATGCGCTTCTCGAATGACGGTGCGGCCTGGTCGCCCTGGGAGCCGTACGCGGCGAGCAAAGCCTGGTCCATCCCGGCCGGCGACGGCACGGTGATGGTTTACGCCCAGTTCAACGACTTCAGCGGCAACGTCTCGTCGAACGCCACCGACACCATCCTGCTCGACACCCTGCCGCCGTCCTCCGCCGCGACCTCGCCTGCGCAAGTCGCAGGGTTGAGCTTCACGGTCAGTTGGAGCGGCAGCGATACGCTTTCGGGCATCGCCTCGTACGACGTGCAGTACCGAATCGGCGCGGCGGGCATGTGGACGGATTGGCTGACCGGCACGGCGGCCACTTCTGCGGTCTTTGGGCCGGGTGCGCCCGTGGCGGTGACGCCGGGCGAGACCTACTACTTCCGCGTGCGCGCGCATGACGGCGCCGGCAACCTGGAAGCCTACCCCGGCGGCGACGGCGATACGCACACCTTCATCGTCGAATCCTTCCCGGTCTTCCTGCCGTTCGTCAAACGGTGAGCCTATCGATATACCCTGTAGGGGCGGTGCATTCAACTGCACCGCCCCTACACCTTCACCCCAGAAAATCCCGCATCGCCCGGATCGCTTCCGGGTGCCTGTAGATGCTCATGTGCGTGCAGCCCATGATCTTCTGCAACCGCGCGCCCGGAACCAGCCCGGCCAGCCGCTGGAGATGATCCTCTTTGATCATATCGTGCTCGGCATACAGGATCAGCAGGTTCGTGCGGATGCCCTGCAGCGCTTCCTCGCTGATGCCCATATCGCGCAGCATCAGGTCGAAGCGCAGCAGGTGCTTTTGCACGGGCAGGCCCGCGCGTTTGAGCAGTGACATCAATCGATAAATGCGCCGGATCTCGCGCAGGGTGCCGTCGGTGGTGCCGCTGACCAGGTAATTGGGCGAGATGGCCGCCAGGCGCGGAAAGCGCGCCGGATCCTTGTGCGCCAGCATCAGCGCGGTGTTGCCGCCGTCGCTGTAGCCGATCACAAAGGCGCGTTCAATGCCCTTCGCACGGCAAAAAGCGATCACATCGTCGCTGATCTGGTCAAAGGTGAGCATTTCATCCTTCGACTGGCTCTGCCCGTGGCCGCGCGTATCGAGCGCAAAGGTGCGGAACGCGGCAAAATGCTCCAGTTGATAGGCTGAAAAGATGCGTTTGCTTTCCGAGTTGCCGTGCAGCAGCAGCAAATCCGGCCCGCTGCCGTGCTGGCAGTAGGCCAGGCGGATGCCGGGCAGCTCAATGAATTCGGCGGGCAGTTGGGTCATTTCATCACCTCCGCAGCGGGTTTCCGGCGGTCACATGGTGGATTTTCTTCACTATAGCACGAATCCGTCCCGAAAACCCGGAACCAACCGCGCCATGGCCTATAATTGACGGCAGGGTAAATGGAATTAGCCGCATCCGGGGAGGGATGAATGATGAAATGGCTGCTGCGATTGGCCGCGGGCATCATCGGGACGGCGCTGCTGCTGGCGCTGCTGCTGGCTGCGGCGTTTTTGACCGCCAACCGCACCAACGGCACGCTGGTTTCAGGCGGAGAAAAGCGCGCCTACCTGCTGTACGTGCCCGAAAGCTACAACCCCGCCCGCCCGGCGCCGCTGGTCATCAGCATCCAGGGCTTTGCCGAATGGCCCGCGCACCAGGCGCAGATCAGCCGCTGGAACCGGCTGGCCGACGAGCAGGGCATCATCATGGTCTATCCCTCCGGCACCGGTTTTCCGCTGCGCTGGCGCACCTTTGGCAAATCCGCCAGCGATACCGATCCGCGGCAGGATATCCAGTTCATCTCGGATCTGATCGACCGGCTCGAAAGTGAATACAACATTGACCCGGCGCGCATCTACGCCAACGGGCTTTCCAACGGCGGCGGCATGTCATTTGTGCTGTCGTGCGAGTTGTCCGATCGCATTGCCGCGGTGGGCATGGTGGCCGGCGCGTACATGTATCCGTGGGACAGGTGCCGCCCCGCCCGGCCGGTGCCGGCGGTGCTCTTCCACGGCACCGCCGACCCCGTGGTGCCCTACCTGGGCGGCCCGTCGCACTCGTTTGACCTGCCCTTCCCATCCATCCCGGAATGGGCCGCCGAATACGCGCGCCGCAACGGCTGCGCCGCAAGCCCGCAGGAAATTGCGCCCACCGGCGCGGTGCGCGGCCTGCGCTGGACGGACTGCGCCGCAGATGTGGTTTTCTACACCATTGACGGCGGCGGGCATACCTGGCCAGGCGGCGAACCGCTGCCCGAGTTCATCACCGGCCCCACCAGCCCGGATATCGACGCCACGCGCGTGATGTGGGAATTCTTCAGCGCGCACCCGCTGAACGGGCGGTAGGTTGACGGCCCGATCCAGAGGCGTAGGGGCAATTCATGATGAATTGCCCCTACAGGACTGTAACGGCTCGCATCGATCCGTCTGATTCGACCAGGGTCCGCGGACTTATTCCCACTTGAACGTCAGGGCAATCACCGCCGTGCCGACAACAAGGATGCCAACCAGCACGCCCACCTCCAGCAGGTGCGCCCCCCAGGCTTCGCCGATCCACAGCCCGCGCATCAGCGCCACCACATGCTTGAGCGGCAAGAAGTTGGCAATCTTCGCCACGCTGGCCGGCATCACCTCCAGCGGCACCATCGCGCCAGAAAACGTCACCAGCGGGATGATCAGCACGTTGGCCAGGACGATGGTGGCGCGCGCAGAGCGCACCAGCCCGGCAAGGGCGTAACCGAGCGCGAAGAAGGCCAGCGCGCTGAGACACACCGCGCCAAACAGGCTCAGCCAGCTGCCGCGGAACTGAACCTTGTAGATCAACAGCCCCATCAACGCCAGAATCAACGCCCCGAGCAGCGTCACCAGAAACGGCGCCAGGATATCGGACAGGAAGTAAGTCAGCGGGCGCAGCGGTGTGGCCGAAAACCGCCGCAGCGCGCCGCTTTCGCGCCGCTGGGCCGCCCCGATCGGCACCGCGGTCAGCCCGGTGATGCCGACGATCATGCCGATGTAGCCCGGCACCGAAAGGTCCATCTGGCTCAACCCGTTCAGCTCGGTGCGCGGCAGGCTGCCGAAGATCACGCCCATCATCACCAGCATGATCGGCCCAAAGGCCAGCGTGAAGAACACCGACATGGGCTCGCGCAGGTAAAGCTTGGTTTGTACACTCGATAACTTCATGAACGCACGCACGGTTTGCTCCTACTCCCGGATTTCCCTGCCGGTCAGTTTCAAAAACACGTCTTCCAGCGTGGGCTGTTCGGCGTGGATGTTGTTGAACGGCACGCCGGCTTCTTCCAGCGTGTTGACCACCCGGCCGATCAGCCCGTCCTTGCGGCCGTACACCAGGGTGCGCTCGCCGATGCGCTCAACGCGCGTGACACCGGGCAGCGCGGCGAACAGGGCCTGCTCCACCGGCCGATCCGTTTCAAACACCACCCGGTTCTCGTCGCCCAGCCCGTTCACCAGCGCCTGCGGGCTGTCCAAGGCGATCAATTTACCGTGGTCGAGGATCGCCACCCGGTCGCACAGGCGCTCAGCCTCCTCCATGAAGTGCGTGGTCAGGAAGACGGTCTTGCCCTGTTCCTGGATCTGCCAGACCAGGTCCCACATGGCGCGCCGCGATTGCGGATCCAGCCCGGTGGTCAGTTCGTCCAGAAAGACGATTTCGGGGTCGTTGACCAGCGCCAGCGCGATGAAGACGCGCTGCTTTTGCCCGCCCGAAAGCTTGGAGACGCGCGCGTTGCGCTTTTCGCTCAATTCCATTTTCTCCAACAGGCCGCGCCAGTCGACCGACTTCTGGTAGAACGAGGCGAACAGGTCCAGCGCTTCCCACACTTTGATGTGCTCGGGCAGCGCGGCGGATTGGAACTGGATGCCGATGCGCTCGCGCAGCGCGTAACCGTCCTTGCGCGGGTCCAGCCCCAGCACGTGCAGGCTGCCCGCGTCCGGCTGGCGCAGCCCCTCGATGCACTCGATGGTGGTGGTCTTGCCGGCGCCGTTCGGCCCCAGCATGCCAAAAATCTCGCCGCGGCGAATGTCAAACGAGACTCCATCCACCGCGCGCACGCCGGGGTACTGCTTTACCAGGCCATCAACCTCGATGACCCGGCCTTGATTGGCTTTCATTTGCTTTCTCCTTGGTTGCAAACCGGCCAGCCCAGACGGGCCTGTGCCGGGTAAACTGGCATTCAGATACAGCGGTCCGTTCAGCCGCGCAGCAGGGCTTCGTCCTCTGCGTCGGCAAGGTAATCCGGCGGTCGCGGAGCCGTAGCCAGGATGGCGCGGCCCTCGGGGATGCGCAGCAGCAGCTTGATCAGCAGGTCGCGCAATTGCCGGGTGCGCTCGTCGCCCAGCGCCGTCAATGCCTGCACCGCCGGATCGTCAGGGGCGATGGGCGGCACGGCCGCCAGCAGCGCGCGGCCCGCTTCGGTGAGCTGGATGGGGTTGCGCCGCCGGTCGTTGGGGTCCGCGCCGCGCGCGGCCAGCCCCTTGCGCTCCAGCGAGTCGATCAGCCGCACAATCGACGAGGGGTCCATGCCCATGCGCTGGCTGATCGTGCTGACGGTCAGCGCTCCGAACTGAAGCATCTGCAACACGCCGAATTGCAGCGCCGAAAGCGGCTGCCCGGCGGCCTGCATGCGCTGGCTGATGCCGTCATTGAAGAACTTGAGCAGCAGGGCGGTCAGGCTGTGAATTTCAGCGGCATGGATCAGGGCAGCGGGTTCGGTCATCTTGTCCTCATATTATTTGCAATAGTCAATAATTGCATATATCAATAATATACCATTTCAACAGTTTGTCAAGAGGGGAAAATAAAAACAAGCGATCAGCGTCGCTTGTTCTTTCCTTTGGCGGCGGCGGGGCGCATGCAGCCAAAAGGGAATAGACCCCGCGCCGGCCAGGTTTTCTCGTTTATGCCGCGGCCGTCATTCCACCGTCCGGCTATACCACAGCGTGTTCGACACGGCGCGAAAACCAATATCCTCGGCCGCCCGCCGCATGGCAAGGTTGGTGCTGCTGGTACCCAGCAGCGCGGTGTCGATGCCGCGCACGCGCAGCAGGCGCATGGCGGCCAGCATCAGCGCGCGGGCCAGGCCCAGGCGGCGGTAATCGGGGTGTGTTCCCAGCGGGTCGGTCCAGCCCTCTTTTGTGCCTCCGGCGCGCGACGCATCGTCTGCAAAGATTTGCCCCATGCAAAAGGCGGCCAGGTCGCCGTTTGGCGCGGCGGCCACCAGGTCCAGCTCAGGCAGGTAACCGGGCGCGCTCATGATCGACCGGCGGTACTCGACCGTCATGTGATCGGTGCCAAAGGCGGCGCGGTGCAGCGCCACGTAAGCTTCCAGCTCGTCCGCACCGCCCATCGGACGGATGCTGAAGCCCGGCGGCAGCACCGGGTCGGGCAGATCGCCCTCCAGCGAACGGGCATACAGCAGCGAGGATTCCTCCTGGCGGATGAAGCCAAAGCCTTCCAGCAGCGCGGCGCCCGGCAGGTCGTCCTCCAGCACGCTGGCGTCCAGCGTCTGGTTTTCGCCTTTGACCTGGTTGCGCCGGCGGGCTGCCGCGGTCATCTCGGCCATCATCTCCGCCTGCACCTCCGGCGTGAAGCGGGCTTCATCGAAGGCTTTCACCAGGTTCTGCCAGCGGCTGACGTAGGCAAACCCGGCCAGCTCGCCGCCATCTTCCCACAGGCGCGCGGTGATCTGTGTTTCAGGATCGGCCAGCTCCTCATGCAGGTCGGCGGCAATCGGGTAGACGCGCTGCCCGGCGGCGCGCAGCCGCTCGGTCAGGCGGATCATGGCCTGCAGGTCGCCAGGCCCGGCATAGGGACGGAAATGAAGAGAGTGAACGCTCATTGGAAACCGCGCGATATGGGTTCAAAGGGGATTGCGGCCCATCAGGCACACCCGGTTATTTTAATCCCAACAGTTGATTTCCGCGGCCCGCCCTGCTCTTTTCATTCTTCCGGCTCTGTGCCACCCGGCATTGCGTGGGCATACGAACAGATTCGCAGCTGCACGATGCGCAGACAGCGCGCATGAACGATAAAAGAACGTCCGCCCTGTGAGTCCGGCGTATCTTCGGCTTGCGAACCTCGCCCTCCGCCGTGCCAGCGCCCTTATTTCTCTGTCACCTTCCAGCAGGCCACGTAATGCCCGGGCTCCACTTGCACTTCGGGCGGGCGCTGCTTGCAGCGCTCAAAGGCCAGCGGGCAGCGCGCGGCATACACGCAGCCGTTCACTGCGCCCAGCGGAGCGGCCTTCGTTTCCACGCTGATCTCGCTGTCCCACTTGCGGTCCAATCGCGGCACCGAGGCAATCAGCATCTGCGTGTACGGGTGCAGCGGCTGGTTGAAAATCTTCTCGGTGATGCCGCGCTCGGCCGTGCAGCCGCGGTAGAGAATCACCGCCTGCTCGCTGATGTAATTGGCCAGCGACAGGTCGTGCGTGATGAACAGGATCGAAAGCCCGCGCTTCTTCAGATCGGCCAGCAGGTTCAGCACGTCAATGCGCGTCGAAGCATCCAGCATGCTGATAATCTCGTCCGCCACCAGGAACTTGATGTCCAGCAGCAGCGCGCGGGCAATGAGAAAACGCTGCAACTGCCCGCCGCTCAACTGGTGCGGGTACTTGTGCAGCACGTGTTCAGGATTCAGCCCGCCGTCCTTCAGCGCATCCTCCACCCGATCTGCCCAGGCATGCGCGTCGACGTGCGGGTAAAACTCGTCGTGGATCACCTGGAAGATGCGGTCAGCCTTGAAGATGGGATTATACGAGCTGAACGGATCCTGGAAGACTCCCTGCACCTTGCGGTAATACTCTTTCAGCTCGCTGCCCTTCAGCGCGCCCACGTTCACGCCGTCCAGCTCAATCGTGCCGCGGGTGATGCCGATCAGCCGCAGAATCATCTTGCCAATGGTGCTCTTGCCGCTGCCGCTCTCGCCGATCAGCGAGACCACCTCGCCGTCCGGGATTTCGAAGCTCACGTCGTTGACTGCGTGCAGTTCCTTACCGCCAAAAGTGCCGGTTTTGTAGATTTTGGAAACATGATCCAATTTAAGCATGGCTGCCGGTCTCCTTCCAGCAGGCCGCAAAATGGCCCGGCTCGATTTCGATGAAAGGCGGCACTTCGGCACATTTTTCAAATGCCAGCGGGCAGCGCTCGCGGAAGCGGCAGCCCTGCGGCGGGTTGAGCAGCAGGGGCGTCTTGCCGGGGATGCCGGTCAGACGCTTGTCGCTGTAGCGCACGCCGATCTCCGGCAGTGCCGAAATGAGCAGGCGCGTGTAGGGGTGGCGCGGGCTGCGGATGATGGTTTCGGTGCTGGCCTTTTCGGCCAACTGCCCGGCGTACATGATCAGGATGCTGTCGGCAATCTGATAGAGGATCGAGATGTCGTGCGTGATGAAGATGACGCTGTTGCAGCAGTGCTGGTTGCGGAACTCCACCAGCATCTCGGCCACCGCCCTCTGGCTGGCCACATCCAGCGCCGAGGTGATCTCGTCGGCGATGAGCAGCTCGGGGTTGAGCAGCGTGGAAAGCACCATCACCATGCGCTGCTTCATGCCGCCGGAAAGCTCAATGGGATACATGTTGAGCACTTCCTGCGGCAGTTTGACCATTTCCAGGCGGTCTTTCAGCTCCGCTGTCACGGCTTTCACGTCGGCTTTCCGGGCGCGCAGCAGCTCCTCGGTCATCTGCCCGATCTTGCGGATCGGGTTGAGGGCGTTCATGGCGTACTGCGGGATGATCGAAATATCGGTGAAGCGGTAGGCGTCCATCTTCTGCATGTCGGCCAGCGGCAGTTCCTGCCCGTTCAGCAGCACGCGCCCGCCGATGTGCACCATCGGCGGGGCAAGGCGGATCAGGCTGTGCCCCAGGGTGGTCTTGCCGCAGCCCGTTTCGCCCGCCAGCCCCATGATCTCGCCGTTGGCGAGCGTGAAGCTGGCATTTTCCAGCGCGCGCACCTGCCCCTTCAGGGTCTGGTAATACACGGTGAGGTTTTCTACCTGTAACATGTCACATCTCCCTGAGTTTGGGGTTGAAGACTTCGTCCAGCCCGACGTTCATGCTGTAGAGCGCGCCGACAATGAGCGTGACGGCCAGGCCCGGCGGGACGAACCACCACCACATGCCAAACTGCAGCGCGCCCCACATCATCGCGTACTGCATGATCAGCCCCAGCGAGATGGCGTTGGTGGGCCCCAGCCCGATGAAGTCGAGCGTGGCCGCGTTGAGGACGGCGCCGCCGAACTGCAGGATGAAGGTCATCACCAGGTACGACATCATGTTCGGCGCGATCTCAGAGAAGATGATTTTGAACGAGCTTTCGCCGCTCATGCGCGCCATATCCACAAAGTCGCGCGTGCGCAGCGAGAAGGTTTGGGCGCGGATGGCGCGCGCGGCCCACGGCCACGAAGTCAACCCGATCAGGATGCTTTCCATCCACAGGCTGCGCACCTGCAGGTAGGCGGCGATGATCAGCAGCACCGCCATGGTGGGGATGACCAGCACAATGTTGGTCAGCGCGTTGATGATCTCATCCAGCATGCCGCCGCGGTAGCCAGCCAGGAAGCCCAGCAGCATGCCCGTCAGCGTGGCAATGCCGCCGCCCAGGACGGCGATCATGAAGGTGGCGCGCAGGCCCATCACCACCTGCGTGAACACGTCCTGCCCGAAGAAGGTGGTGCCCAGCCAGTATTTCGAGGAAGGCGGCACCGGCCCGGTGGGGTTGACGTAGTCGAAGGGCCCGTAGTCGGTCAGCAGCGGGCCAAAGGCGGCCAGCAGCACGAAGAACAGGATGACCCCCAGCCCGATTTGCAGCTTGCGGTTGCGCAGCGCAAAGTAGAGGAACTCGTTTTTCTGCTTGAGCGCCTTCATGCGGCCTCCCCGGTCATCCCGCGGCGGGTGCGCGGATCCACCAGCACGTAGACGATATCAATGACGAAGTTGGCCAGCAGCACGCCGATGATAATGAAGAGGAAGCAGCCCTGGATCAGGAAGTAATCCTGATTCTGGATGGCGGCCAGCAGCAGGTAGCCGATGCCCGGATAAGAGAAGACCACTTCGGTCACCAGCGCGCCGGCCACAATCACACCCAGCTGCAGCGCCAGGCCGCTCAACTGCGGCAGTACGGCGTTGTTGAAGGCGTAGCGGCGGATCAGGCTGCGCGGTGCGCCGAGCGCTTCGAGATAGTGCGAATAGTCGGCTTCCAGCTCGTAGATGATCATGTTGCGCATGCCGATCGCCCAGCCGCCAAATTGCACCATAAATAATGAAAAGAACGGCAAAAACCAGTGCAGCAGCACGTCGCCGATGAATTTCCAGGACAGCGTGGGTGACAGCGAAAAACTGTAGGCGCCCGCGATGGGAAAGATATCCAGAATGATGCCAAAGAACCAGGCCAATAAGATGCCCAGCCACATGTACGGCGTGGCGGTGAGGATGTAACCGATGGGCGAAACCGTGTTATCCAGCCACTTGGAGCGCGCCGCGACCGCGCCAAAGTTGTTGCCGGCCAGCCAGCTGAGCAGGATGGCGGGCAGCAGCAGCGCCACGTCGTAGGGAATCGCGTTCATCAGCACCTGCGTGACCGGCTTGGGGAACAGGTAGGCGCTGATGCCCAGGTCGCCGTGCAGCAGATTGGTCCAAAAGTTGAGGTACTGCTGCCAGAGCGGCAGGTCCAGCCCAAACAGATGCGTGTAATACTCCTGCATCACCGAGGCGGCCGTGGAATTGACCGAAACGCGCGCCAGCATATTGGCCACCGGGTCACCCGGCATGAAGCGCGGAATCAACCAGTCGATGGTCACCGCCAGGAAGAAGGTCAGCAGGTAAATTAAGAGCTTGCGTCCGAAATATTTCCGCATGATCGGTCCTGTCCAACCCAGCCCGCTAGAGACCGCCCCTCCCGGAAGGTTCCAGGGAGGGGCGGCGGTTCCAGCGGAGTGGAATTACTGCCCCGCGGGCTTGAGGTTGATGAGGGTCTGCAGACCGCCCAACTGCCAGTAACCACTCCAGGTGGTCGGCAGGGTGGGGTTGGCGGAGGTTTCGTTCGGCCAGCCGGTCCAGGCAGATTCGCTGAACTGCGCCCACAGGCCGTTGTACCACAGCGGAATCATGGGCATGTCGGTCAGCATGAGTTTCTGGATCTTGGAGAGCTGCGCCTTCATGCCTTCCTCGTCCGAGGTCGGGATGCGGGCCAGGCCGTCCACCAGGTCAAACATTTCCTGGTTGTCATAGCGGCCGAAGTTGCCAGACTGCATCTGCTCGCGGATGGGGTGGTTGAAGAGCAGGTTGTAGAGCGTCCAGGGGGTGTTGCTCAGGTTGGCCCAGTTGTTCAGGGTCATGTCAAAAGTGCCGCCCTGCAGCGCGGTGTTCCAGGCGCCGTAATCGGGCGTGGCAGCCACGATGTTGATGCCGGCAGCCTGCGCGGATTTGGCGATGACGTCAATGGCGGCCATCCAGTCGGTCCAGCCGCTCGGGCAGGTCACTTCCAGCTTGAAGGCCGAGCCGTCGGGGGCTTCAACAAAACCGTCGCCGTCCACATCCTTATAGCCGGCCGCGGCCAGCAGTTCCTTGGCCTTGGCGGTGTCGAACTTGAAGCCGAGTTCATCCACCACAGCCTGGTCAATAAAGCGGTCGAAGGCCGGCAGCATGCCGGTGGGGTTGGCAGCTTTCACCAGATTGGCATAGGCCGTGTTGACGATAGAAGGTGTGTCAATGGCGAAGGCCAGCGCCTTGCGGAAGGCGGCATCGTCCATCGGTTTCTTGGTGGTGTTCAGGAACAGCACGGCGGTGTTGGCGGAGAGCATGTAGGGGGCGCCGGCGAAGTAGGTCTTCACGTAACCCTGGTCAGCCAGCGTGGCCACGCCCGGCAGGAAGTTGTTGCTCAGGTCCAGCTCACCCTTCAGCACCATGCCCATGGCGATGTTGTTGCTGGCGGTGCGGATATCAACAATGTACTTGGGGGCGGGCTTGCCAAACACGTCAATGCCCCACCAGTTCTCGTTGCGCACCCAGATGTTGCGGTCTTCAGCGTTGGAAAGATACATGTACGCGCCCGAGCCGACCGGCTTTTCATTGGCGCCTACGGTGATCTCTTCTTCTGTTTTCGTTTCCCACAGGTGCTTGGGGACAATCGGGACGTTGATGAGATCGTTATCCCACTCCTGATAGAGCGGATCTTCAAAGGTGAACTGCAGGTGCGTGTCGTCGGCGGCGGTCACGCCGGTCAGGTAATTCCACACCGGCGAGAACCACAGTGCTGGGTAGGTTTTGGCCAGTTCAAAGGTAAATTTGACGTCCTCAGCCGTCAGGGGCTGGCCGTCGCTCCAGGTGAGTCCTTTGCGGAGGACCACATCATAGGTGTTGGGGTCGCTCCAGGTGCCGCTCTCGGCCAGCCAGGGAATCATTGTGGCAGTGAGGGGGTCATAGTAGAAGAGGAATTCATACACGAACCCGATGGTGCCGGTGGTGTTGGCCAGGCTGCCCGGCTGGAACGGGTTCCAGGTGGAGGCAGGTCCCCAGGCGGCGCCGCTGACATACAGCGTTTCGGCGCGCGGGAATTCGGTTGGAATTACCTCAACGGGCGCTTCGGGCTCAGCCGGCGGTTCGGTCGGCGCGGCCGGCGGCTGGGTGGGAGCAGCAGGTGCTTGGGTCGGCTCGGCGGGTGCCGGAGTGGTGGCAGCGGGTGTCTGGCAGGCCGCCAGGATGAGGCTTAACGCTACCAGAATCGAAACTAAGAGCATGGAACGTTTCATCTTCGTTCTCCATACGTATTTTCAATCAGCTTTATGGTATTATTTTCTTTAAGGGAAGCCTGGTTTACCCCGCGAAGGTCGTCAGGCTTTCCTTACCGGCGTCTGACGTCATTCCTGGCGTCAGGCGCCTTCCCATTCATCGGGAAGGCCAATACAAAGTTTTTCGATCAGCAACCTCCTTTCGAAACCCATTTCCCATTCAATGCCAGGTTCTACCTTGTGCATGGTTTCTCTACTTTCGAGCCAGCGCGCCGCAGGTGCTGCGCACGATCAGCTTGGTATCCATGATGACATGGCGCGGCGATGGATCGCCGGATTGAATCAGGTCGGTCAACAGCTCTACGGCGCGGTAGCCGAACGAAACGACCGGCTGCCGGACGGTGGTGAGCTGGATGTCGGTCATCGCGGCCAGCGGCAGGTCGTCAAAGCCCACCACGGCCACGTCTTCTGGCACGCGCAGGCCGGCCTCGCGGATGGCGCGGAGCGCACCCACCGCCATGATGTCGGACGCCGCGAAGACGGCATCCGGCCTGGCTTCCAGCAACTTTTGCATGCAATAATAACCGCCCATCTCGGTGAAATCGCCTTCGATGATCAGGGCCGGGTCAACAGGCAGGTCGCGCTCGGCATGTGCCTTCAGGTAGCCCGCCTTGCGGTCAACGCCCACCGTGCTTTGCTCGGGACCGGTGATGGTGGCAATGCGCCGGCGGCCCAGCCGCAGCAGGTGCGAAACCGCAGTGTAGGCGGCATGGACGTTATCCATATCGATGTAACTGACGTTGTCTGAACGCATTGGGCGGCCCACCACCACCTGCGGAATGCGCGCGTCCACCAGCCGCCCGATGATGCGCTGGTCGCCGTGGTGGCCGGATTGCACCAGCACGCCGTCGAGAAAGCCGCTGCGCGAAACGCGCGAAAAAATGCGTTCCTCGTCCTCTTTATCGTCTACCAGGAAAAAGGCCAGCGTGTAATCGAGGTGATTGCAGGCCTGCGCAATGCCCTTGACCAGGTGCGGGTAATAGGGGTCGGTGAAAAACTGTGAGACGCTGTGCGGCAGCAGCAGCCCAATCGTCCACGAGCGCTGCGAGGCCAGCGCACGGGCAGCCGCGTTGGGATGGTAGCCTGTCTGTTGGATCGCTTCAAGCACGCGCTCGCGCACTTCCTTGCGCACGTTGGGGTGTCCATTCAACACGCGTGAAACGGTGGAGCGGGAAACTCCGACTTTTGCGGCGATATCTTCCAGGGTCAAATCAGGCATGCCTGCGGCCTCTTGTGAGCGCTTTCAGCAAAAGTATAGGTATTTGGTGTGATTTTGGGGGAAAAGTGTCTTTTTGAGCGCGTTTTGCTGTATAATTGGAAGCGCTCTCAATCTCATGTTCATTATACAAAGGTTTTCGCCGCAAGTCAACTGTTTCACCCGCAAACCGCCCATTTTCCAGGAGGCATTCAGTATGTCCAACGCCCCGCTGCCCAACATCCCGTGGGAAGACCGCCCCGCCGGCTGCGCCGACGTGGTCTGGCGCTACTCCGCCAACCCCATCATCCCGCGCGACCTGATCCCTTCAGCCAACAGCATCTTCAACAGCGCCGTGGTGCCCTTCCGCGGCGGGTTCGCCGGCGTGTTCCGCTGCGACAACAAAAAGCGCGAGATGAACCTGCACCGCGGCTTCAGCGCTGACGGCTTGCGCTGGCAGCTTGAGGATGCGCCGATCGAATGGGCCTGCGCTGACCCCGAACTGGCCCGCTTTGAGCACCGCTACGACCCGCGCGTGACCTGGCTGGAGGACCGCTATTATGTCACCTGGTGCAACGGCTACCACGGTCCCACCATCGGCATCGGCTACACCTACGACTTCGAACAGTTCACCTTCCTGGAAAACGCCCTGCTGCCCTTCAACCGCAACGGCGTGCTCTTCCCGCGCCGCATCAACGGCAAATACATCATGCTCAGCCGCCCCAGCGACAACGGCCACACCCCCTTCGGCGACATCTTCCTCAGCCAGTCACCCGACCTGATTCACTGGGGCGAACACCGCTTCGTGATGGGCGTGAAGGGCGGCTGGCAAAGCACCAAGATCGGCGCCGGCCCGGTGCCCATCGAGACCCCCGAAGGCTGGCTGCTCTTTTACCACGGCGTGCTCACCTCGTGCAACGGCTTCGTCTACAGCTTCGGCGCTGCGCTGCTCGACCTGGACCAGCCCTGGAAGGTGATCCGCCGCGGCGGGCCGTACCTGCTCTCGCCGCAGAAGTTATACGAATGCGTCGGCGACGTGCCCAACGTGGCCTTCCCGTGCGCCGCGCTCTTTGATGAACCCACCGGGCGCATCGCAATTTACTACGGCGGCGCCGATACCGTCACCGCCCTGGCCTTCTGCAAACTGGACGAGGTGCTGGCGTTTTTGAGAGAAGCGGATGAAGCGTGAAGAGGGCAAACGTTATCCGTTGATGCCTGATTCGTGAAGCGTGAGACACGCATTGCAGCCCGATGGTACGGGCATGGCGATTTGAGGATTCAACTTCCCCTCAATCGTTGGCGGCCTGCACATCCTCGCTGGAAAACACCACCTCTTCTTTGCCGGTTAATTTTTCCTGGATTTTGGAAAGAATCAACTGCAAATGGCGCGGATGCGCCACGTAATCCAGCGCATCGGCGGGCACCGTCAGCACCGGGCACAGCGTGAAGCCCGCAATCCATTCTTCGTAGAGCTGGTTGAGCTGCTCCAGGTATTCCGGCTGGATGGTGCGCTCGTAGTCGCGGTTGCGCAGGCTGATGCGCTTGACCAGCGTCGGCACCGTGGCGCGCAGGTAAATCATCAAATCCGGCGGGGTCAAAAAATCGGCCACAGTCTCGTACAGGTCGTGGTAGGTGGCGTAATCGCGCGGCGACATGTGCCCCTGCAGCGCCAG
>Ga0208695_1001191_pt1 | contig 22651 bp, 18 predicted proteins | sample AD_UKC111_MetaG_FD_184449 | JGI IMG/M metagenome (GOLD analysis project Ga0208695, IMG submission 184449) | Active sludge microbial communities of municipal wastewater-treating anaerobic digesters from Hong Kong - AD_UKC111_MetaG (SPAdes)... | ecosystem: Engineered > Bioreactor > Anaerobic >...
CATGGGCAACGGCAACAAGGCGCAGATTGCGCCGGTATCGGTCGCGCGCGACCTTGGCATGGCGGACCTGCGGGCGGCGCTCGCGGCGGGCTGGCGCGACTTTGCCGCGCATCCTGTGTTCGGGCTGTTCTTCGGTTCGGTCTATGTCGCGGCCGGACTGTTTCTCTACTATGCGCTCATCGTTCGGGGTGAGTATGTCTGGCTGGTGCCGGTCGCCGCAGGTTTTCCGCTGTTCGCGCCCTTTACCGCGGTTGGTCTTTATGAAGTCAGCCGACGCCGCGCGGCAGGCCTGCCGATGAGCTGGCGGGCCGTGCTGGGCACGGTGCGCGGGCATGATGACGATCAGTTGTTGATGATGGGCGGCTTTGTGTTCGTCGGCTTCACCTTCTGGATCATCCTCGCCCACGGCATTTTCGCGATCTTCCTTGTAGAATCGGGCATGGGTCAGGAATCGCTGGAGTTCCTGCGCACGGGCTCCGGCCTCATGATGCTGCTGGTCGGCGGTACGGTCGGCGCGCTCATGGCGCTCGCTTTCTATGCGATCACCGTCATCAGCCTGCCGATGCTCGTTGATCGCGAGGTGGACTTCCTCACCGCCATTATCGTGAGTCTCGCGACCGTGCGGTCAAACACGGTCGTCATGCTCATCTGGGGCTTTGTGATCGCCACCACATTGTTCGTGGCGATGCTGCCTGCTTTTCTCGGGCTGCTCGTCGTGCTGCCCGTGCTGGGCCATGCGACCTGGCATCTCTACAAGCGCGCAGTGATTGAAGGCGCGGCCTGAGGCCCGCCCGTTCAGGGGCGGCGGGCCTTGCTGGCATCGCGCGCCACCTTGAATTCGGAGCCCGCCTTCCACAGCGGCCATGCGCTGGAATTGGCAAGCTCATGGCCGATGGTGCCGATGAGGTTGATGTCCTGCACCGCGCCTTCAAGGTTCCAGTCGGTGCCCCATTGGTCGCACGCCTGATGGTAGCATTTGCCGGTATAGGCATCGATCCACGCCTGTCCCGCAGCCACGCCGCCAACCTTCATGTCAGAGGCGCCCGCAATGCCCATCAGCAGCATCACCGGAACGCCGCGCTTGGCGAAGGGGAAATGGTCTGCGCGGTAGAACAGTCCGCGCTCGGGCAGGCTTTCCGGCGTCACGCGGCGGCTCTGCGTTGCGGCGATGCGTGCCATGTCATCCTCAAGGCTGTTCTGCCCTTTGCCGACGAGCACGACGTCATTGGCAGCGCCCGCCGTCTGGAGAATATCGATATCAAGCACGGCAACGGTCCGGTCGAGCGGCTGGACGGGGTTGGCGGCATAATATTCGGACCCGAGCAGCCCGCGCTCTTCTGCCGTCCATGCGGCAAACATCACGCTGCGCTCGGGCGCAGGCCCGGCCTTGAAGGTGCGCGCAATGTCGAGAATGGCGGCGACGCCCAGCGCATCGTCATTGGCGCCCGCGCGATAGATGCGGCCCAGTTCATCAGGCTTGCCCGCGCCATAGGCATCCCAATGCGCGCCGAACATCACCGCCTCGTCAGGCCGCTTGCTGCCGGGGATGCGGCCAAGGATATTGTGGCTTTCCACCGCCTCATGGTCGACGGGAATGTCGGCATTGAAGGTCACGCCGTTGAGCGCGACGGGACGGAATTTGGGGGAGCGCGCCGCTGTGCGCAGCTTGGCAAGATCAAGCCCGGCGGAGGCAAAGAGGCTGGTTGCGGCGTCGCCTGAAATCCAGCCTTGGAGCGCAAGGCTCGTGAGATCGGCAGGCTTGCGGACGATGTCGTAATTCTCGCCGCCGGGGCTGATGACGACATTCCAGCCATAGCCTGCGCCGGGCGTATCATGGACGATGAGCGCCCCGATGGCGCCCTGCCGGGCCGCTTCTTCAAACTTGTAGGTCCAGCGGCCATAATAGGTCATCGCGCGGTTGCCGAACTTGCCGTTCACGGCCTCGCCGCGCTGTGCCTCGAAATCAGGATCGTTGATGAGGAAGACGACGACCTTGCCCTTGAGGTCTGCGCCCTTGAAGTCATCCCAGCCGCGCTCGGGCGCCTTGGCGCCATAGCCGACGAACACGAGCGGCGCGTTGGCAATGCGGGCACGATCATCGGGGCGGATCGTGGAGAGATAAACCTCGCGCGAAAGCGTGAGCGGCGTTGCCCCCTTGGGGCCATTGAACTCAAGCGTCGCGGGTGGCTTCAGTCGCGTGTGGAGCAGCGGCACCTTCTGTACCCAGCTTCCATCGGGTCCGGCTGGCTCCAGCCCGGCATCGGCAAAGCGGGCAATGAGATAGCCGACGGTGCGGTCTTCCCCCGGCGTGCCCGGCGCGCGGCCAAGGAAGGTGTCGGACGCGAGCGTGCGCACGGTGTCGGTCAGGCGGGCGGGGTCGACCGCGACCTGCGCCGTGGCGGCGAGGGGAAGGCTGGCAAGCAGCGCGGCGGAAAGGAGAGATTTGCGAATGGTCATGCGGCTCCTTTAGGGCGGCGTGCGCTGCCCGTCACGCGGCGATCCTCGTCAAGGAAGATAGTCAGGTCGGCGCGGGCGGGCATTTCAGCGAGAATGTGGCGCGTCAGGCGCTCATAATGCTGGATGAAGCGGCTGATCTGCGCTGCGTCCATCAGCGCCGCCCCCGCGGGCTGGCGGGCGGCCAGATCATCCTCCTGTTGGGACCGCCAGCGGTGGACGATGTCAAAGCCGGGGGCCGCGAGCAGGATGAGTGCGTCGAGCGCGCCGAACAGCATCTGATAGTCGCCTGCAAGCTGGTCATTGACGTAAGCCCGCCAACGGCCATCGGGATCATGATCGCGTTCGAGCGCGTTGACGGGGTGTTCCAGATCGCGCGCATCCTGTGGCACCGCGCCGACGCACCAGCCTTCGAGGATCAGCACATCAGCGGGTTGATCGTCCTGAATCCATTTGGCTTCGTCCACCCTGTCATCCTGCGCCTTGTCGAAACGCGGCAGCGTGAGCGGCGCGCGGGCGCGAAACTGGCGGAGGATCGAGAGGCCGAGCGCCACGTCATGCGTGCCGGGCACGCCGCGCGTCGCAAGCAGCGGATGGACGTCGTTCGCCAGCGCCAGCCGGTCGGCGCGCGACAAATAAAGATCATCTATCGAGAGCGCGACGGCATGAAGGCCCGAGGCTTTGAGCCGCGCCACCAGCGTTGCCGCTGCGGTCGTCTTGCCGCTGCCTTGTGCGCCGCATAGGCCGATGGCGAGCGGGGCAGCAGCAGCGTCGAGCCGCTCGCGGATGAACGCCTCGATGATGCCTGCCGCGTCCGTCATCGCGGCGGATCAGGCAGGCACGAGCGTGAGCGCGAGGGCTTCTGCGACCTTGATGCCATCGACGGCGGCAGACAGGATGCCACCGGCATAGCCCGCCCCTTCGCCCGCCGGATACAGCCCGCTGGTGTTGAGGCTCTGAAAATCGCGCCCGCGCGTGATGCGGACTGGCGAGGAGGTGCGCGTTTCGACGCCCGTCAGCACGACATCGGGATGGTCATAGCCCGGCAATTGGCGGCCGAAGACGGGAATGGCCTCGCGCAGCGCGTCCATCACGAAATCGGGCAGGCATTGCGAAAGGTCGGTCAGGTGGACGCCCGGCTGGTAGGACGGCGTGACGGCGCCGAATTCGGATGACGCCCGCTTGGCGAGGAGGTCGCCCACCTTTTGTCCCGGCGCCTTGTAGTTGCTGCCGCCCGCAACATAGGCGGCGGACTCCCAGTGCCGCTGGAAGGCGATGCCCGCGAGCGGCCCGCCGGGATAATCGCGCTCGGGCGTGATATCGACGACGAGGCCCGAATTGGCGTTGAATTCGGCGCGCGAATATTGGCTCATGCCGTTGGTCACGACTCGGCCTTCTTCCGAGGTCGCCGCCACCACGCGCCCGCCCGGGCACATGCAGAAGCTGTAGACGGTGCGCCCATTGGAGCAGCCGTGCGACAGGCTGTAGGCGGCGGGGCCCAAAATCTTGTTGCCCGCACTCGCGCCATAGCGCGCCTTGTCGATCCAGCTTTGCGGATGCTCGATTCGCACGCCGATGGCAAAGGGCTTGGCCTCGATATGGACGCCCCGATCATGCAGCTTGTGGAAGGTATCGCGCGCGCTGTGGCCGACCGCCATGATGACATGCTCGGCGGGCAGATAGTCGCCATTGCTCAGGTGCAGCCCGCGCATCGTGCGCGTGCCGTCTGCAGCGGTCGAAACATCAAAATCATCGACGCGCGTCTGGAAGCGATATTCGCCGCCCAGCGCCTCGATGGTGTCGCGGATGCTCATCACCATCGTCACAAGGCGGAAAGTGCCGATGTGCGGATGCGCTTCGGTCAGGATTTCCTCGGGCGCGCCTGCCTTCACGAACTCGACAAGCACCTTGCGGCCCAGATGGCGCGGGTCTTTGATGCGGCTATAGAGCTTGCCATCGGAAAAGGTGCCAGCGCCCCCTTCGCCAAATTGCGCGTTTGATTCCGGATTGAGCACTGCGCGACGCCATAGGCCCCATGTGTCCTTGGTCCGCTCGCGCACGGCCTTGCCGCGCTCGATGATGATTGGCCGGAAGCCCATTTGCGCCAGCACCAAGGCGGCCAGAATCCCGCAAGGCCCGGCCCCGATGACAACGGGGCGCGGGCCATCATAATTGGCGGGCGCGCGGGTGACGAAGCGATAGCCGGTGTCGGGCGTCGGGCGCAGTTGGGGATCGCCGAGGAACGCGGCGAGCACAGGCGCTTCGTTCTTCAGGACGACATCGACGGCATAGACGAGCTTGATCGCGCTTTTCTTGCGCGCATCATTGCCGCGCTTGGCGATAGTGTAGCTTTCCAGCTCTTCCGCCGCGATGCCAAGGCGTTCGCAAATGGCGCTCGGCAGGTCTTCGGGCGCATGGTCGAGCGGGAGTTTCAGTTCATTGAGGCGCAGCATGGCGCTGCCCTAACGCCAAATCGGGCAAGATGCCATGCCAAGCGGGCCTGCGCCTCACCGCAGACCCGCCTGTCATTGCTCAGGCCGCCTTGATGAGCCGCCCCGGAAGCGGGCCATTTGCCGCGCCATCACGATAGACAATCTCGCCGTTGACGAGCGTCGCGCGATAGCCTTCGGCCCGCTGCACGAGCCGCTTTTCATTGCACGGCAGATCATAAGTGACTTCGGGGGCGTGGAGCTTCAGCCCGTCAAAGTCGATGATGTTTATGTCGGCACGCTTGCCGGGCGCCAGCACGCCACGATCCTCCAGCCCCATGAGTTCGGCCGTCTCGGCGCTGAGGCGGCGGACGATATCGGGCAACGAGAGCCTGCCATGCGTCCGGTCCCGTCCCCAATAGGCAAGGAGGAAGGTGGAATAGCTGCCATCGCAGATGGTGCCGCAATGCGCGCCCCCATCGCCCAGCCCCGGCACCACATCGGGGTGCTTGAGCATTTCGCCAACCGCATCAAGGCTGCCATCGGCATAGTTCGCCATGGCAAGGTAGAGGCGCCCGCCGCGCTCGCCTTCGACCATCAGGTCATAGGCCAGCTCTTCAGGCGAAATTCCCATGCCCGCGGCGCGGGCTGCAATGCTGTTTTCGGGCGGCTGCTCATAATCCGGCGGATCGCCAAGCTGGAACATGGTGCCAAAGCCGCGCACCATCTGGCCGAGCACCGAGGCCGCATTGGGATCAAGTGCCTGCGAGAGAATTTCGGCTCGGACCTCGGGTTTGCGCAATTCCACAAGCCGCTCGCCGAGCGGAAGCCCGGCAAGTGCGACATAGCCCGGCGTCGAATAAAAGGGGTTGAGCGTCAGTTCCGGCCCCAGGATCATGCCGATGCCGCGCGGCATCAACTGGCCCTTGATGACAAGGCCGTTGGCATTGGCATCCGCCATGTCATCCAGGATCGCGGGCCATTTGTACGGGCCGGTGTTGCCCGTTCCGATCGAGAAAGTGACGGGGCGGCCCGAGCGTTCGGCAAGCTTGCGGATGAGCGCGAGCGAGCCTTCGGGCAGATGGATGTCCTCGACAATCTGGAACACGCCGCGACCCTTTTTGCGCAGCACATCGGCAAAGGCGAGCAGTTCGGCCTCGCCCGCGTCCAGCGTGGGGATCGACTTGCCGTCGCTGGAGCGGTGGAAAATGGTGCGTGAGGTCGCAATGCCAATCGCGCCTGCGTCCATCGCCTCGTCGAGCAGGGCGGCCATGCGGGCGATGTCATCGGGTGTTGCCAGTTCCCGCTCCACGCCCCGCTCGCCCATCACGTAAACGCGCAGCGCAGCGTGCGGCACATAGGCGGCGACGTCCATGTCGAAGCTGCGCCCGGCGAGGAAGGCGAGATATTCCGGGAAGCTCTCCCACTTCCACGGCAGGCCGGTGGAAAGCACGGGGAAGGGAATATCTTCCACGCCTTCCATCAGGCGGATCAGCCCTTCGCGGCCTTCGGGCTTGCAGGGCGCAAAGCCGACGCCGCAATTGCCGATGATCGCCGTCGTCACGCCATGGCAGGACGACGGGATGAGGCGGTTTTCCCAGGTGACATGCCCATCATAATGCGTGTGGACATCGACAAAGCCCGGCGTGACGAGCAGCCCTGCAGCGTCGATGCTCTCGGCGCCTTCGGGCAAGTCAGCTCCAATGGCGGCAATCCGCCCGCCGCTGATGCCGATGTCCGCCACAAAGGGCGCGCCGCCCGTGCCATCGACAAGCGTGCCGCCGCGAATGACCAGATCAAAGCCGCTCATGCTGCCTGTGCCTCCTCAATGACGCGGCCCATGGCGACCGTGCCCTTCACGGTGCTGCGCTGGACAATGCGGATTTCATCAAGCGGATGGCCCATTGCGCAATGCATGGTGCGGCGATTGTCCCACAGCATGATGTCGTTTTCTGCCCAGTCGTGAATATAAGTATATTTGGCCTGCGTCGTGTGATCGACGAGCGTCTGAAGCAGCGCATCGCCTTCGGCATTCTCCATGCCGATGATGTTCTGGAGGTTGATCGTGCTGATGTTGAGCAGCTTGCGGCCGGTCACCGGATGGACCCAGACGAGCGGATTGGCGACGGGCGGGAAGTCCGGATATTTCGGGTTGCCGCTGCCGACGCGGATGCCATTAGGGTTGTTGAAGCGCATGCCGCTCAGGTCTGCGCAAAATTCATAGCGCGCTTCGAGCGGTGCGATGCGGTCCTGCAACTCGGGGTCCAGCTCGTCATAGGCAAGCGCTGTATCCAGCCAGCCCGTCTGCCCGCCCGTGGGTGTTTTCTGGACCATGCGCAGCAGCGCGCCCGCATTGGGCGTGGTCTTGAAGGCAAGATCGGTATGCCACGGAATGCGGCCATAGGTCGGCACGCCATCAAAGGCATAAACAGGGCCGATGGGGCCGTTCTTGTTGGTGAGTTCAATGAGTTCGGGATAACCCTCCATCCGGAAGGTCGGGATGGGGTGGACTTCAAGCTCGCCAAAGCAGTGGCTCAGATTGACGAGCGCCTCGGGCGAGGTGCCCGCACCGCGAAACAGCAGGATGCCCGAATAGAGCCACTGGTCGTAAAGCGCGCGCGCGGTTTCAGCAGGAATGGGAGCTTCGGCATCAAGGCCGATCACTTCATGCCCGAAGGCCGCGGGCAAGGGCTTGGTCGTAAAGGGCACGGTGCTCTCCTCATGTGTCTTGTCTGTGCATGTGGAGATAGCGGCGGGCACAAAGCCCGACTTCATCCGTTTGGATGAAAGGCGCGAATAATTTTACTGCGAGGCGAGAAGTGCTGCGGAATTGAGGACGAGGCGAATGAGGTCGCTCTGCCGCTTGGTGCCCGTTTTCTGGAAAATCGCCTGCAATTGCGATTTGGCGGTGTTGCGGCTGATGGCAAGATCAGTGGCGGCTTCCTCAAGGCTGGCGCCGCGCACAAGCTCGCTGGCGAGCGCGGCCTCGGCCTTGCTCAGGTTGAACAGCGCGAGCAGCGTTTGTGGCGGGAGCAGCGGCGCCCAGGCGGGGTCGCGCGCGACAACAATGGCGCTGCGCTGCAAGGGGCTTGTCGCGGGGCCGAAATCGGGGCCGGGGCGCACGATCACCGTCAGCGGCACGTCATCGCCCTCGCGCGAGATCGCCAGTAGCTCATAGACAGGTGCCTCGCTTGCCGCGCTCTGCTGTTGGGCCATGTCGGCAATCGTCGCGAGCAGCCGTTCGCTCTCGGCCGGGCGCGTGCAGCGCAGCCTGCCATGCTGGTCAATCAGCCCGTCCTGCGCCTCGAGCAACATCCGCGCACGGGCATTGGCATGGAGGATCATGCCGTCGCCCCGCACAGCGAGCACGGCAAGGCGGCTGGCTTCGAGCACGCTGTCTCCCACGCGAAGGCTGCGTTGGGTTGCGACCATATCAAGAAACAGCCGCATCGCGCGGTCCAGCACAGGCGCAAAGTCTGCGAGCACTTGTGCCGCGCCGTCATCAAGGCCGCGCAGGCGCACCAGAAGATGCGATTGGCGCCCATCCTGTCGCGTTACGCTCAGCCCCATTACCGACGCATCGGGCAGCTTGAGCCAATTGATCGGGCGGGCGCCGTCGCGCGCAGCGAGCCAAGCCGCGCACGTCGCCTCATCAAGCCCGCTTTCCGCTTGGAAGACCATCGGTGCCTGTTCGGCCGTGGGGGCTTCGATCCAGAGTGTCGCGGCGGTCGCGCGCAATTCCGCGCAGGCGCTGCTCAGCAGACTGGTCCACATCGGTCGCTCATGGAGCGAATCGAACACAGCCAGCGTCAGCCGCTGAAGCGGCGCGTTGCCAGCCGATGACGCGCGATGGGCGGGAGCAGTCATCCCCGCCTTGTGGCAGAATTTGCTGCTGAGGATAATCCCCGGAGCCTGTCAGTGTCTGGAAAGGCGGGCCGGGGGAGTGGACTTCACCCCGGCCCGCCTCCCTTCATGCGGCGAGCTTTGCCCCGTCAACCCAGTTGCCGTGCAACCCCTGTCGCAGCCTGATCGGCAGCTTTGCACGGGCAATGGGCCCCTTCGCCACATTCTGCGCATCGAAGATGCACAGATCCGAATAGTTGGTGATGTGATTGTCGATGAGCGCGACAAGATAGCCATCGCCTTCCGGCGCATCGGCACTGCGCGGAATGAAGCAGGGCTCCTGAAAGGCGCTGTCTGGTCCGCACCACCAGCTTTCTTCCTTGCCGCTTTCATGGTCGAAATGCGTGATTGAGTTGATGACGCCCGCAAATGGCCCGGCGGGGCCGTTATAGGGCTTGGCGAAATCATAGGTGATCATCCAGCCATGGCGGTATTTCTTGCCGGCATAGCGATCATCAATGCGCGGAAATTCGCCCGCCATCTCGCCGATGCGCTCGACGCTGGTGATCTCGTCGCTATTGGCGGCCATATCGACCGTCATCCGCGTGAGATAGGTTGTCGCCTCCTGCGGGTTGAAGGGGCGTCCGTCGATTTCGGGGAAGAAAGGCAGGCTGCCCGTTTCCGAAACGGGGAAGTCGAAATGAACCTTGGTGCCTTCCTGCCACGCATTCATCACATGGCAGCCGCAGATGCTCGGTTCGAGCTTGAACCAGCGGATCGGCTGGGTGCCGTCGCGCCGGAGAACGCCAAGATAGAAGGGCAGCTTCCGGTCATACAGGAAGTGCGGCATGTTCTTTTCCAGCACCTGCCAGTTGGAGGTGTAGGGCGAGACGTTGAACACCGCATAATCGGCGGTGATGCCGAAGTCATGGAGCATCGTGTAATAGGGCGCCTCGAAATCGACCTGACGGACGACCTTGCCCTGCGGATCAATCTCGAAATAGCTGCACTCGCGCGTGAGCGGGCCTTTGGTCGCGTAGCCAAAGCCACAGAAATTGCCGGTGTCGGGGTCAATCTTGGGGTGGGCGGTGAAGGTCGGCAGCTTCAGGTCACCGCCAAAATCGGTATAGCCTTCGGTCTCAAGCGTATTAGGGTCCATGAGCAGGCAGGGGCTGTCTTCCTTCATGGCAAAGAGCTTGCCTGCATGGACCAGAACATTGGTGTTGGCGGTGCCCCGGATCTGGCCCTTCACGCTCTCATCATCGGTCAGCGGATTGCGATAGGCGCCGAACAGCGCCTTGCCTGCGGCATTTTCCAGCTTCCACTTGTCGGTCTGCGCGTAGCGCTGCCGAAAATCGATGCGGCCATCATGGAAGCGGAACATGGAGACCATGCCATCGCCGTTGAAGAACTGATCATCGGCGAATTTGGGCGCGAACTGCGGGTCGGGATGGACGCGGTAAAAGGCACCGTCGAGATCGGCGGGAATTTCGCCTTCCACCTCAAGGTCACAGATGTCGCCCTGAAGCCGGATGAGCCTCAGGACGCTCGTGAAACCGGGATGATCGGGAAATTTGGCCATCGCATCGTCCTATTCTAACATTTGTTAGCGTTTAGTGGAGGAAGGGAGCACGATCGTCCTTGACCAAGATCAATCAGGCGTGATGCGAGAGCATCGTTGCGAAAGCGTGCGGATTGCGGCATGGCGCGCTCATGACTGATATGCCTCCTGACCGCCTCTCGATCGATCCTTCGAGCCCCCATTTCGACGTTGATGTTCTGCGCCGTGGCGTGGGCATCAAGTTTCGTGGCGTCGAGCGCCGCGACGTCGAGGAATACAGCATCTCCGAAGGCTGGGTGCGCGTGCAGGCGGGCAAGACGGTTGACCGCAAGGGCAAGCCGCTGCTCATCAAGCTCAACGGCCCGGTTGAGGCCTGGTATGAGCCGTCGGCCGAGGAACCTGCTGCCGAGGCGTGATGCCGCTGCTTCCCTTTGCGGGGCATGAGTTTCGCGTGGTCGGTGGCCGGGCGCTTTACTGGCCCGCCCGGCGCGCGCTGATTGTTGCCGACCTGCATCTGGAAAAGGCGAGCTGGTTTGCGGCGCGCGGGCAGATGCTGCCGCCGCATGACAGCCTTGCCACGCTCGAGGCGCTCGCAGCCCTCGTGACGCAGACCGAGGCGCGCGAGCTCTGGTGCCTTGGCGACAATTTCCACGATTCACGCGGTGCCGAGCGGATGACGCCGCCTGTGCGTGGCGCGCTCGACGGCCTGATTGCCGCGCTCGACTGGAACTGGATCACCGGCAACCATGATGCAGACCTGCCGCACGGCATGGGCGGCACGATCCATGACGAGGCGGAGGTGGACGGGCTGCTGCTGCGCCACATCGCCGAGCCGCTCGAACTGCGCCCCGAATTGTCAGGCCATTTTCACCCCAAGCATCGCAGCTCGGCACGCGGACGCAGCGTGACGCGGCCCTGCTTTGTCGAGAGTGCGAGCAAGCTTGTCCTGCCGTCCTTCGGTGCCTTCACCGGCGGCATGGATGCGCACGATCCGGCGATTGCGGCGCGGACCGGGCCGCTGCGGGCCATTCACGTTGCAGCGGGCAATCGCCTTGCCAGCTTTCCCGCGTGAGCGGGTCTAGCCTTCCATCAGTGCGTAGAGCGCAACCGGACGTGAGCCGCGCATCGGCAGATGCTCGCCAGCAAATTCGCTGCGGAAGCCTGCGCGTACCCGGCCGAACAGCGCGGTTGCGAAATCGCCTGTCACGAAGATCGCGCCCGGCTGGGTAATCGGGTCAATCCACTCAGGCAGGGCAGAGGCCTGCCCGTGAAGCCCCGTGGGACTTTGCTGGACGATGCCATAATGCCCGCTGATCCGCAGGCTCACCTTGCCGTCGCCGGGCACCGCGCGGCGCAGGGCAAGGGCGGAAAGGGCGGCATCTTCGGGGGTGTTGAAGGCGAGCGCCACGCCCGAGCTTTGCCGCGCGATATGGAAAGGGGCTGGCGCAAGCGCTGCAATGGCGGCGTCAAGCGGCGTCACCACCTGATCGACGAAGGACAGGGTTGCTGCGTCTCCGATATTTTCAATTCCCGCAAAGCCGACAAACAGCAAAGCGGCGACGCGGCGGCCCGGCGTTTCGGGTAGGCTGGTGCCCGATGCGGGCGTTTCGACCTGACGGGGCCAGCGGATGACGCGCTGGGTGCCGCCTGATCCGCGCCATGTAACGCCGTCGCGCGCCGTTTCTCCGCCCGAACCGAAATCGCCCCCGGCATCATCGGCGACGAGTAGCTGCACTGCCGTGCTTTCCAGCATTCGCGCATTGAGAAAGGCGGCGCCCATCGACAATTCGCTCGCGAGCGTGTTGGCGACGGGATCATAGCGTCCCGTCACATCGCTCACTTCGCGCACGCTCGTTGCTGCTTCAAGGCAGGCCTCAAAGCGCTCTGCCCAATTGGCGGCCCAAGGCTCGACAGAGGCCGCGCGAAACGCCTCGCGGGTCATGGGAAGCATGACGTGCAATTCCGCATCGCGGGCCAGCAGCCGCTCGGCGATCAGGATGTCGGAACCTGCCGCGAGCGCGCCATAACCAAAGCCGACATGCAGGTCTTCGAGTACGGCATCGACGCGGCGGATAAGCTCCACATTTGCCGCATCATTCGCGCCAACGCCCAGATGCCCGGCAAAGTGCAGGCTGGACGGCGGGCGGAATTCATCGAGCCAGCCGCACGGCAGGTCGCTCGCTTCGCAAATGAGGTTGAGCTGCTTGAGCGTGACGGCATGGTCCTGCCAGTCCGCCGCCATGCGGATTGCGGCGCGCAGCGTGGTCGTCGCGCGATCAATATCGCGCATCAGCAACTGCGCCTCGGCGCGTGTCGCTTCCAGAAAATAAGGTGTTTCGGCAATGTCGCCGCCCGCATCAATCCGCGCGATGACCTCTGCGGCGATTTCGGCGGCGCGCGCCTGTTCTCCCGAAAGGAACAGCATCGTCGCCACGTTGATGAGCGGATAAGGCGCGGGCGCCAGAGCGTCGGCGCGCGCATAGGCCTTGGCGGCCTCGGCAAAGAGAGGCGCGCGGTCGCTCCGTGCCGCACGAAGCGCCCGGTCTTTCAACAGGCGCCCGTGCAGGCTGTGGACGGCGGCATCCGGATCGCTCTCGCTGAAACCGGCGGCGCTGAACTGTGCCCAGGCATGGTCCAGCGCGCCGGCCCGCGCCGACGCAAGTATGCGAGTCAGGGCAGACGGCATCATTGCGCGAGCTTACTCCGGATTCCGGCCAAGGTAATCAGCTCCCCGATCCGCCCGGATTGCGAATGTCGGGATCGATGATCAGGCGCAGCGGTGACTTTTTGCCGGGCTTGTTCTCATGGATGACGTCCACCACGAAATCGAACCGGTCGACATAGTCTGCCGTCGGGGCGACTGCGGAGAAAGTGATCATCCGGCACGGCGCGCTGCCGCCATAGGGCTTGTCGAACGGATAGCTCGTGCCATCCGGCGCAACGCGGCAGAAATTGGCGTAGCGTGCCTTGTCCGCACCTTCCTTGAACTGGAGCGGGTCGGTGTCAGTCGCGAACTGCCAATTGCCCTTGTCGGACAGCATGAAAATGACGCTCGAGGGCGCGGCGCAATTGAGGCTCAGCGGCTCGACTTCAATGTCGCACTGCGGCGCAGTCGGCTTGTAGCCGCCGCCGACAATGTGCTTCACCGTTTCGCCCAGCGACTTGGCAAAGGGCTTTTGCGGGTTCTTGTACGAAAGCCGCAGGCCGTTTCCGTTCACCGATGCTTCGATTTCACGGACGATCGTGTTGTTGGGGTCAGGTGTCACAACGCCTCCTTGTTATTGTTGTTACGCACGTCTTCATCAAATTTGCGGAGGCGCCGGTCGACCTGATCGCGACGCTCTTTCCAAAGCCGGTTCGCGGGGTCGCGCTGCACCATGTCGTCCACCTTGGCGCGGGCATCGAGAAGCCGCTTGCGCCCGGTCTCAAACCGGCCGTCCTCACGATCAATCACTGCAAGCGCAAACTGCAGCGTCACCCAGAGATCGCGATAGTCAAGATTCTGCGGATCTGCCGCGATGGCCCGGTTGATGGCCTCTGCCTGCCGCGTCCGAGTGTCCCGCGCGCCAGTCGTGTCGCCCATCGCCGTCTGCGCGTCGGCAAGCCAGCCATAGCCGTTGGCAAGGTCCGCCTGCGCCCGTGAATCCTTGGGGTTGTCCTGCGCAACTCGCAGCTTTGCGGCCACGGCGGCCCGACAGGCGCGCGCGGCAAGAGCTGTGTCCTTGTCCTTGGGCGTGAGCGCCAGTGCGCACAGATTGCTTTGCGCATAGCCTTGCTCGCGCACATATTTGATGGTGCCGGGCTTGGCCGCGACCATCATGTCGGCGAGCGAGGCATAGGCCGAAAAGCGCGTGCGGGCGCCATCAAAGCGGTGCGCACGATAATCGACATAGCCGAGCCAATATTCGCTCTGCGCATGGGCAAAGAGCGCTTCTGCATCGGCGGGGCGGCGGGCAAGCGCGGCGGCCGTGGTGCGATGCGCCTCGCGGAATTTGGCCAATGCTCCCCGCGTATCGCCGCGCGCATCATCGTCTTCGCCCATGGCATGGAGCAGGCGCGCGCGGCGTTCAAGGCTGGCATCTGGCAGCGCGGAGAGGCCCTGATCCTCATAATAATCCATGGCGCGCGTGTTGACGGCGGACATGACATCCAGCCTGCCCACACCTCTTAAACGCCCGCGCAAGTCGGTCAGCATGAACTCGATAAGACCCTCTGCTTCTGCCTGCTGGCGTTGGGCCTCCTCACGTGCGCGAAGGGCAAGCACCAGCAAGGCGGAGAGAATTATCACGGCAATCACTGCGGCCGCTGTGACCGCCATCACGCGGCGCAGACGGCGCTGCGCATCGCGCTGGACCAGATCATCAACGCCAACGCCCGTCAGCCCTGCGATCAACTTCGTCCGCCCGAGCCGCGCGCCTTCTCCGCGAAAGTCGGAGGCAACGGGCTCGCGCACCTGACCATCGGGGCCGGGGGCATAGAGCGCGGCGGGAAAGGCCTCGTCCGGATCGCCGCGCAGCAACACCGGCAGCACAGGGCGTTCGGGGTGAAGCTGGCGGAACAATTCCACCTCGCGATTGACCCAGCGTGACGCCTTGGCGTCGGGCGAGCACAGCACGATGAGCGCTTCGGATTCCGAGAGCGCCCCCAGAATTTCAGCGCTCAAATCATCCGAGGCGGGCAGTTCGTCAATGTCGCGGAAAATGGGCGTCAGCCGTGCGGGAACGGTTCCACGCGGTGTCTTTGTGCCAACCAGCCGCGTCGGCAGGCGATAGCCCTCAAGCTGCCGGTGAAGCCGGACCGCAAAGCGGGCATCGCGATGGCTATAGCTGATGAACGCCCTGTAGCGTCCGGCTGTCCCGGCTTCTGGCTCCACCTTTGGCAATCCCCGTTTGGCCGCGCGCTCAATAGCTCCGAATGAGCGGCGTTTCGCACCGGAATGGAAATTGCAGAATCCGGGCGGCGCGGCAACCGGGAAAGGAGGTTATCGCCAGCGCAGGTTGGCGCGGGTGAGGTCCGCCACCGAGCGCGCGCCCATCAACCGCATTCCGCGCTCGATTTCCGCATGAAGCTTGCCAATCGCACGCTCGACGCCGGGTTGCCCCGCTGCGGCCAGCGCATAAAGGTAAAGTCGCCCGCCCGAGCAGGCCTTGGCGCCGACCGACAGCGCCTTCAGCACATGCGTGCCGCGTGTGATGCCGCCGTCGCAGATCACGTCGATCTTGTCGCCAACCGCATCGACGATTTCGGCCAGCTGATCAAAGGGAGAGCGGCTGCCATCCAGCTGCCGCCCGCCATGGTTGGAGACCATGATCGCGGTCGCGCCAATGTCGACGGCGCGCTTGGCATCGTCCACGGACATGATGCCCTTGAGGCAGAACTCGCCGCCCCAGTCCGCGCGCACCTTTTCGGCGGTTTTCCAGTCCATCGACGTGTCGAGCATCGTGTTGAAATAATCCTGGATCGAAATCGCCTGTTGCGATCCTTCGCGCACGTGATCCTTGAGGTTCGACAGCTCGAATTTTTCGCGCAGCAGATAGTTGAGCGTCCAGCGCGGATGGAAGGCAAAGTCGAAGGCGGAGGCGACGGTCAGCTTGGGCGGTGAGGTAAAGCCCGTCTGCATGCAGCGTTCGCGATTGCCGCTGACGATGGTGTCGACAGTGAGCGCAATCGCATCGAACTTGGCGACCTTGCACGCCTCGATCATCGCGCTGTTCAGCCCCTTGTCCTTATGGATGTAGAGCTGGAACAGTTTGGGCGTGGAAATCGTGCGGCCGATCTCTTCAATCCCCACGGTCGCAAGGCTTGAAATGCCGAAATAGGTGCCGAACTTTTCTGCCGCGCGGGCCACGGCGCGCTCGCCTTGCCAGTGGAACACGCGCTGGAGCGCGGTGGGCGAAAGGAAGAGCGGCATCGCGATTTCGCGGCCCATCACCGTCGTGCGCATGTCGATGTCGGAAACGCCGGCCAGAACATCGGGCACAAGGTCGCAGCTTTCATAGCTGGCGGTGTTGCGCCGGCGCGTCACTTCATCATCGGCAGCGCCATCAATATAGTGAAAGACCGGGCCGGGCAGCCTGCGCCGGGCCAGCTCGCGAAAATCCTCGGTATTGTTGCAGTCTTCCAGCCGGAGCCGCCATTTTGCGGCTGCCAGCCGCGATGCCTCATTTGTCATCCCCGCCCTTTATCACCTGTGCCGCCGCATCCGAGGCTCCTTCGAGCGGATGGAGCGGTCGTCCGGGCAGTGCGCATTTGCGCTCCTGCCCGATGCCCTTCAAAAATCCCCGCCGGACGATCCCGGTATAGAGAGCTTCGCGATAGTCGCGTTCGGCCTTGGTCGCACCTGAAACTTCTCGGAGGATGAAGCGAAACGGGATGAGGCTGGAGACGAGCCCACCTGCCGCGCTTGCGGCCGCCTCCTTTCGCTTGCGGGCTTCGGGGTCGATCTCGATCTCGTCAAAATCGGGTCCGAGCGCTGCGTCGAGCTTGCGGACTTCGGCAGTGATCGCTGCGCAATCGCGGACATTCTCCATCGCATAAGGATGGTCGCGGATCGCCAGAATTTCAGGCGGAAGTTCACGCCGCTTGAGGTTCACGTCGGACAAGGGCTGGGTCACGGCATCGCCAACCGTCTTGCCCGGTGGTGCTGCTCCCTGCGCATGGGCGAGGCCCAGCATCGAGACTGCGGCTATGCCGATCATCGTCCAGCGCGCGCTGTTCATGAGCGATCCTTTCCGCGCCTGACTATTGCGGCAATCACGCGCCGCGCCAAGCGGCTTGTCGCGCTCAGGCGCGCGAGGTGAGAAATCCGGCAATGGCATCGGCGCAGCGGCGCGAGGTGGGAATGTCTGATTGTGCAAAGGTGATCGCGCGGGCCTGCTCCTGTGCGGCGCGATAGGCGTCGGGATTGGCCTCTACCCGGCCAAGTGCTGCGCCAAGGTCCGCCACGTCGTCAATCACCTCGCCCAGCTGCCAATGGGCGTAATTGGGGTCATCCTGCCAGGCGGCGTCGTGCGAATTGAGGAAGATCGCGGGGCGCAGCCGCACCAGCCATTCGTAAATCTGGCTGCTGACATCGCCAAGGTAGATGTCGCCTGCCAGCGTGTAGGTCATGTCGATCGAGCGGTCGCTGCCGGTGTCGATCCTTATGTGCGGCAGATGGCGGTAGCGCTCTGGCACATGTCCGCGAAAGCGCAGGTCGCGATGTTCAAGCGAGCCGTGGATTGCCTTGCGGAACAGCATGACGTGCGGCGCGAAGATCAGATTATAGCGGTCTTGCTTCGCGAAATACTCCAGCACCTGCGGGCCGAAGCGATACCAGGAGGACAGGCGCGGGTCGAAATGCGGGTTGTAGAGCACCGTCGGCCGGTCATTGTCGAACAGGCGGATCTTGCGCGACAAATCAAGCGCATCGAATTTGGGATAGCCGCAGACCGAAATCCGGTCGGCAAGCCCGGGATGGCGCGCAACCATGCGGTCACGCGTCTTGTCGCCCGCCACGAGAATGAGGTCGAACAGGTTGAGCTCGTCCGAAAAGCCGACCGAACGGTCCCCGCTGCCATGCGGAATGCAGATGAGCGCGGGCTTGGTCATGTTCCAGCGCGACTTGAGCAGCGTCGAGGTGAATTCGGGCACGACGAGCGCGTCGAACTGGCTGAAATAATCAAGATTGCGCGCAAGAATGGCAAGGCGGCGCGCGGGGAAAATCTTGCTCAGCGCCGTTGTCAGGAATTCGAGCGGCTGGCCAAGCCCCAAACGGACGATGTTGAGCCGGGCAGCTTCGGGCGCGCCTTGCAAAAACTCGCGGACCACGCGTTCCTGACTGGCCGAGGAGATCGCGATGTCGATGGAAATGTCGGGTGCTGCCACTGCCAATTGCCGCGCGACGGGCAGCGTATGGGCGATCTGGTGGACCTCTTCATGGTTGAAGAGAAAGCAGACACGGCGCGTCATGAGAAATCCATTTTCGTCCAGCCCATGCGGGTCGCAAGAGCGTTGAGCTTGCGGCTTCCATTGACGGCAATGGCGTGCGTTGCCCAGACAAAAGTCGGCGCGTCGGTGGAGCTGTCGGAATAGAAGCGCGTCTCGGTCGCCGACGCAAAGCGCGGATCGGCGGCCTTTGCGGCTTCGATCATTGCGAGCTTGGCCGCGCCATAGCAATTCTCGCCCTCGATCCGGCAGCTATAGCTGCCATCGGCGAGCCGCTGTTGGCGCGTCGCGATAACAAGATCAAAGCCAAGCCGCGCGCCAATTTCGCGTGCGTAGAAATCTGGCGAGGCGGTGGCCATCACGATGAGCGCGCCGGACGCCCGATCTGCGGCGATGCGCGCGGCGGCATCTGCAAGGACATTGTCCGAGATCGTCTTGTCGGCAAAGGCCGTCGCGATGCGCTCCAGATCAGCGGCGGCGATATGGCTGCCGAGGAAGAGGCGAAAGCCCCGTTCCTTCAGCCGCTTGCGCGTCATCAGGCCAAGCACGTAGCCGAGCAGCAGGACGATCCACAGCGGCGCGAAGAGAAGCCGCAGCGGCGCACGGCGAAGGGCTGCAAAAAGCAGAAACGGCGTGTACGTCGCATATCTCGTGATTGTCTTGTCGAGATCGAAGATCGAAACGTGCATGAGAGTGCGACCTATGTTCTGTTTGAGGCGAAAACGTGACGGCATCTGAAACCACATGGACGGCAGTTGTTCTCGCAGGCCAGCGGCCCGGCGTCGATCCGCTCGCCAGCCATTTTGGCGAGACGTGGAAGGCGCTGGTCTCTGTCGGCGGTGAGCCCATGGTGACGCGCGTGGTGCGGACGCTGTCTCAGGTGCGCGAGATCGGCCGGATCATCGTGCTCGCGCAGGATGTGCGCGCGATTGAAGGCGCGGTCGCCAAGGGCGGCGCGGCTGAATTGCGCGCGAGCAGCGACGGTATTTCGCTGAGCATCCTGAAGCTCGTGTCGGCAGAAGATGTCGCTTGGCCCGTGCTGGTGACAACGGCGGACCATCCGCTGCTGACGCCCGACATGGTGCGCGAATTTCTGGGCGGAACGGGCGCGGCGGATGTCGCCATCGGCATGGTCGAGCGGACGACGATGCGCGCCGCTTACCCTGCCAACAAGCGCACATGGCTGCGCTTTTCAGACGGTGCATGGTCGGGGGCGAACCTCTTCGCGCTCCGCTCCGACCGCGCCATGGCCGCCCTCCGGCTCTGGGCCGAGGCCGAGCAGGATCGCAAGACCGCGTGGAAGCTCTTTCTCCACTTCGGGCCGGTGCTGGCGCTGCGCGCGTTGACGCGGACCATAGGTCTTGGTGCGGCGCTGGTGCGAGCGGGCAAGCGGCTCGGGCTTTCGGCGCGGCTCGTGCCGCTCTCCGAGGCGGAAGCCGCGATTGATGTCGACAAGCCGAGCGATCACGTGCTGGCCGAAGAAATCCTCGGCAAGCGCTAGGCGAGGCGCAGCTTGCGCCCGGTATTGCCCAGCGCCTCGCGGTCCTGACGCGGCAGCGCAACGCGGCAGCAGGCCCAGAGCGTTGCCAGCAGGATGAGCGCGAGCGGCGTCATCGCCCAACCCGGCGGCAGGAGGTTGCAGGCAACTCCGGCTGCAAAGCCAAAGGCAGAGACGAGCACCGCCTTTGCCGCCACGGCAGGGAAGGGCGCTTCAAAGGGATGGATGCCGTCTTGCACATGCAATTGCCAGAGCGGGATCGACGCGGTCGCAACCAGACCAAGCGCCACGGCAAGCGCCATGCCGGTCAGCCCCGCTTCAGGCAGCAGGACAACCGCTAGCACCACGGCCAGGAGGACGCCGACGATGCTGCCGACCGACTGGTGGACATAGCTTGAGGTCACTTGCTGGATGGGCGCTGCGGCCCCGGTCACGGCTTCGGCAAGCCGCGCGACGAGCAGGATTGAGAGGGCGAGATAGGCGGACCCCATGTCGCGCCCGATGGCGTCAAGGATCGTCGGCCCGCCTGCGATCATCACCGCGCTGACGGGAAGCGCGACCGCCAGCGATACGCGCGTGGCAAAGCCGTAAATATGGCGCACGGCGTCATTCCCGCCCACCGAAGCGGCAGAGGCGAGCGGTGACAGCACATAGGCAAAGGCAATGCGGATCGTCTGGACAATGCTCGAAATCTTGCGCGCCAGCGTAAACTGCCCGCCCGCAATCGCGCCTTGTGCGCCGGGCAGCAGCGCGTTGAGCGCCAGCGTCGGCGCATCGCTGAAGAAGCGGCCAACGAGATTGACGGGCATGACCGAAAGCCCCGCCTTCAGCGTCTCGCGCGCAGTCGGCCCGAAAGCGCGCGCCGAGAGGAGCAGCGAGAGATCATAATTGCGCGCCAGCAGCCGCACGCACAGCAGGCAGATGACGATGAGCGAGGCGAGATGCGCATAGATGAGCGATGATGTGCCAAAGCTTGCCGACCAGAATAGCGTGGCGACCGCCAGCCGCACGATCTGCTCCCAGAATAGCCGCAGCCGGATTTCCGCGCCGAACACGCGGCGGGCGCGCAGCGCCGAGGTGGAAACTTCGACAAAGGCCCAGAGCGGCAGCGCCCAGGCAAAGACAGAAATGGTCGAGGCAAGCTGGGCTGCATCGGCGGCAGCGGCATTGAAGACAAGCGCGAGATCGCCCGCGAACAGGCTGGCAAGTGCCGCCACGATCAGGCTTGGTCCCACACCAAAGAGGAAGGCCGCGCGCAGCGAAGCGACGGCTTCTGCTTCCGATCTGGCTTGCGGCACGGTGCGCTGGAGCGCGGTCGTCATGCCAAGGTCGGCAATCGTCTCGGTCAGCGTGATTGCGGCCCAAAGCGCTGCGTACAGGCCATAGCCTGCCAGCCCGAACAGCCAGACATAAACGGGCTGGGCAACGACTTCGACAACGGCGCCAAGCCGGGCGAGCAGCGTCGTGCCGGCGCCCTTGGCGACATCATGGCTGGTGATCGCCTCTGCCTCAATTTCGGTCGTTTTGGTCAAGGTGCGCCCTCTTTACACAAGGGCGCGGCCCTGTCACCCGCGCGGGTGCATCACAGCACGTATTTGCTCAGATCCACATTGCGCGCGATGCTCGACAATTGGGCATCGACATAAGCAGCATCGATGATGACGGTGCTGCCCGTCCGGTCCTCGGCCTCAAAGCTCACATCTTCCAGCAGCTTTTCAAGCACGGTGGACAGGCGCCGTGCGCCGATATTCTCGACCGACTGGTTCACCTCGGCGGCGATGCGCGCAATGGCGCGGATGCCGTCCTCAGTGAAGTCGACCTTCACTTGCTCGGTTTCGAGCAGTGCCGAATATTGCGTGGTCAGGCTCGCGCGCGTGTCGGAGAGGATGTTGACGAAGTCCGCCTCGGTCAGCGCCTGCAGTTCGACACGGATCGGCAGGCGGCCCTGAAGCTCGGGCAGCAAATCACTCGGCTTGGCGACATGGAAGGCGCCCGACGCGATGAAGAGAATATGGTCGGTCTTCATCGGGCCATATTTGGTGGACACGGTCGTGCCTTCGATAAGCGGCAGCAGGTCGCGCTGGACGCCTTCACGGCTGACCGAGCCACCGCGCACATCGGACACGGCGATCTTGTCGATCTCGTCGAGAAAGACGATGCCATTGGCCTCGGCATCGGCGAGCGCCACGCGCGCCACATCATCCTGATCGAGCCGGGCATCGGCTTCTTCATCGACCAGCTTTGTCCATGCGGCAGGCACGGTCATCTTGCGGCGCTTCTTGGGCGCGCCGCCAAAGGCCTTGCCCATCATGTCGGAGAGATTGATCATCCCCACATTGGGCGCGCCCGGAATTTCAAACGGCATGGAGGGTGCGTTCTCGACCTCGATCTCGATTTCGGTCGTGTCGAGATGCCCGTCTCGGAAACGCTGGCGAAAGGCATCGCGCGTCGCGGTCGAGGCGTCCTTGCCGGTGAGGGCGTCGAGCAGGCGGTTCATGGCGGCGTCTTCCGCCTTGTCCTTTACCGCCGCCCGACGGCGTTCCTTTTCCAGCCGGATGGCTTCTTCCACCAGATCGCGGGCAATCTGCTCAACGTCGCGGCCGACATAGCCAACTTCGGTAAATTTGGTCGCTTCCACCTTCACGAAAGGCGCATCTGCGAGCTTTGCCAGACGGCGGCTGATCTCGGTCTTGCCGCAGCCCGTCGGCCCGATCATCAGGATGTTCTTCGGCGTTACTTCTTCGCGCAATTCGGGCGACAATTGCTGCCGGCGCCAGCGGTTGCGCATCGCGACGGCCACTGCGCGCTTGGCATCGGATTGTCCGATGATGTGCTCATCAAGGGCGGCGACAATGGCTTTGGGGGTGAGGCTGTTGTTCATATCGCGGTTCCTAAGCCCCTCCCCTTCAGGGGAGGGGTTGGGGTGGGGCTGTTGGGGAG